>Ga0099823_1002347_pt1 | contig 16987 bp, 14 predicted proteins | sample CowpearedBW_FD_76831 | JGI IMG/M metagenome (GOLD analysis project Ga0099823, IMG submission 76831) | Root nodule microbial communities of legume samples collected from California, USA - Cow pea red BW | ecosystem: Host-associated > Plants > Roots > Nodule | place: USA: California | collected...
GTTTTAACTACAAATGATTCACTGTTTGCCTGCAAAATGATTGCAAGACAAACATCAGTACCTTTACCCATCAATCAGAGTAAAGAAATTATATTCATGCATATATTAGCTATTCAGTATAACAATTTCAATCTAAAAAAGAAGACATTCTTGTTGCACAAATTTCATGTAGTTATTGCTACTCTATCAAGTATAAACTCAAGGAAATGAAGTAAAAACTGTCCACAGTTGAGCAGAAGCTACATAAATGTGAGGGAACAACGCACTTTCACTTATACGCAAATGTGATCCTAAAATTACATATAAAAAACAAAGTAGGAGAAATATAAAAATTAAGCGTCTGGATCATCAGATGCCACAATAAAAATGAAATAAAACATATTCAACAAGCAGGGAAAGGAGAGAATATAGCCACAAAAAAAGACAAACAAATATTTTACTTGAAAGGAAGACGATTTATCTTCATAAACTACATCATTGAAGATATGAAAAGTTCACTTTTATAGAAAAGAAAATTCATCAACCACTTAAACCAATTGAGGGAATTGATATTCGCATACCAACAAATAGTAAATACCTCTTTGATTGTGGCCTTCACAGGGACACCAAGAACCGCAGCCCCATTCAATAATCCATCTGTAAGGACCTAAAACAGAATATGAAGGTGTAATCTAAGCATCCTCTTACGTGATCCATTGAATTGTAAATCGAGAGAAAACCCAAAGGCAAGGGAGGGGATGGGTAGGTTAACTAATAAGCATCTGGAAGAATTCGAAAAATACCCGACCAAAAAAACAAACTATTTAAATCGAGTAAAATAGTACAGATACATATTGATACCATGTGGATCTAAATAGCATGAAAGCTTCTATATGAACTGTGGACTCTAGTGTGATTGTGAAGTTAATAACAACCCAGAGTTCTTTTCAGCTTTTGTTTGTTCCATTTAAATCACTAACATCAACCTAGGAGGTGAAGATACAGCACAGGATGCGGATATGATACAATTTAAACACAAGAATATAACAAATGTCATAAAACATTGGACCAAATATGACTAGAATACAATGTATTAAATCAATATAAAATTAACACAAAAATTGTGTTACAAGTCACCAAATTATATAATAATTCCAATTTGTAGTATTCACTTAGAAGTTTAAAAATAACAATAAATTATAAAATGCAGCCTGGCTAGGACTATTTGAAGTGTCCGTGAGATGTCCAATATGGATACATGCTTGAAGCTGATCAACACAGCATACTATTTTAAACTGTCTGTCCATCCCTGACACTAACATTAAGATAAAATTCAAAATTTTCCTAACTAAATAACAACTGGAAGACATGATATCTTCTGTATCTCACACACCCAACTAATGTAATATTGTTAAATTTCCTTAATGAATATGTAACTTCAAGAAAAAAAATCAAAAGCCAAATTAAATTTGTGCAAGAGAAATGTATTCGATCCAGACCTTTCTCACATCGCTTGATAACACCAAAGGTCTTGCAGAATCATGAACACAAACAAGCTCAGAGCTAGGATCAACAGCCTGAAAAAATAAAAAAGAACATCTAATAATTCAATGAAGGAATCAACAACTCAATGATACCACTAAAGGTTGTCAAACTTGAGAAACTATGTAAGCTCGTGAAGCTCCAGTTGAATCAACTCATAAACTTACAAGAGTCTGCCTATTATAAAAAGTAATATTAAAAAGCTTATGAATAACATATATGCATAGCATAATATTCTTAACAATAATTCAACTTTCAACTCCCTGGTAAAACAAGGTAGCAAACCAAAATAATATAAGTGTGATAGTACATTAGTAAAAAGATTGACTATTGTATATCAGTAAAAAGGGACGCAAGATGAAAATTTCCAAGGGCGGAAATATATAACATTACTGCATGTATTGCAAACTTCTTTTGCATTAGACGGGCGATATCCCCTCTTTCATTAATTTCATTCAATATAGTTCCGTCCCTGCTCAAATTTATCCAGAAAAGATTTTAGCAGCGTGTTAACTAGTTTTTTCTACCTAGAATTGCAAGAAAAAACTATATAGTTATCTCGAAAGATTTCCAAGAAAACGGCTTTCTTAGTCGGCAAAATCTTGGTTGTCCAACTAATAATAATTATTTGGGAAGAAAAAGGTAAAAAGTAAGTAGAATTAAACTAATGAAATGAAAGCTTGAAAATAACCCATTATTAAGATTTTAAAAACAGCACATTCCTGAAAGCCATTGTAAACAGAATCCTGTCTTTCTTTTCCAGGCAGTGCAAATTTGAGTTCCGCTTCGTAATTTCCCTTCGCATCTGAGCAAAAAAGAGTATTAATAACCAAGAGGAAGTACATGGTTTGCAAAAGAAATCAAAGCTAAAGGTGGGGGTAAACCTTCAAAAACGTCTCTGTACGAAGGATCACAAACCACAATGACTTCTTTCACTTCAAACATGTGAAAAAAAGTGTGGAAACTGCAAAGGATTGGAATACCCGGATCTCATTGTATCATAAAGTGATAAAAGATTATATAAAAACATCTCTACGAACAGAGTAACAAATCCGCACTAGTAGAGTAGACTTGTTTATGCATTGTTTGTGAAGGTACGCAGAATGCAATAATATATGGTTCGCATGAGTTATGTAGCATGTAATGATTGTTGAAATATATAATTGAAGCCATATGGAATAAAACATAAAGATCGAATAGGATTACCTAAACAAAGCAATGGGTTGACCGAAAAGAGGAAGATACTGCTTTGGTACGACAGCCTGTGATAGGAAAGAAATAGAATGAAATTGAATAAATTAGAAAAAAAATTGAAGAGAAGTGGGAAGGAAGTAAAAAATGGGATTGATAGATGAATGAATTTAGGAAGAAGAAGAAGAAGAAGAACAGACTCCCATCCTCTTGCCCTGCCCTCCGGCCAACAGGACAACCGACACACTTTTTTCTCTGACGACATCACCTCCAGACTCCACCGTCTGCTCCTACATAACACATTGACATCATTAAATTCATTCAGATACTACAACGGTGGAAGTTGAATCCAAGCACTGACTTGCAGAGGTTGAGGTTGAGACTGAGCAGAGCAGGAAATAAGGCTTGGTTTTGCATTTCTCTTTAAACAGATTTGAGTAGTAGGAGCAGCTGATGAATATGAAAGAAGCAAGAGTGAAGTAGAAAGCAAGGAGGAACAGGGAAAGAAAAAGAGAAGGCATTCAGAGACTTGCCTGTGTTTGGGAGTCTGTGAATCAGCGGTGGAAATGATAGAGACGAAGAAGACGAAGAAGACAAAGACGACGACGAAGAAGAAGAAGAACAGAGACGGAGATGAAAGGGAAGTGTAAAGGCGGCCATGTCTGACTCACTATGCCACTCTTCCTTACTGTTCCACACACACCACCCACCAAACGTTATTATTTCTTCATTTCTTCATGTGCTTCATCCACCGCAAAACCCAAGGCCCATTTCTATAATGAGTGACAAACAGAAATTTTGTTTTGCACTCCCATACTTTCTTTTTGAAGCCCATAAAAGATCATAAGGGTTGGCGCTAGGGATGTCAAAAAAATTCGTATCCACGGGTATCTGCAGATAAAACCTTATGGGTAAAAAATGGATATTAAAAATGGATACCCCGGATAACGAGTACGAGTATTTTTTATACCCGCATGTTAATGGGACGTGTACGGGTATCATAGTATTCGTACCCGTGGATATTCGTACCCATGAATACTCATACCCGTTATATTCTAATTTAAATTAAAAAATTAAAAAAAAAGATTAAAATATTAACACATTAATTTTGAATGGGTTATTTTTTATCAATTGGTTTAAAAAAATATTCATTTATTTGAAAACTATCATTCAACACTATTTAGATAGGGTATTTGCACTTTGTTTGAAATTTATAGATGTAATGTATTGTATTTTTATTTGAATTTATAGTTAAAATTTGTTGTTAAATATTTAATTTTTCTCTTTGTAAATACTCGTGGGTATCCGTGCGTATATGTAGATATTAAAAAAATATGCGGGTACCCGCATAATGGATACCTATGGATACCAGATGGATATTTATCCTGCGATTAAGGTACGGGAGAGCTACTACCCGTTAACATTCCAAGTTGGCGCCCTTACACATGAAAACTATACGGGTGTAGAAAGAAATGACCATAAAATGTATTAAAAAGAAAGAAGAATAATGGGTCTGGGCCTGGGTCGAGGAGAGCCCAATAAGGATGGAAAGAAAGAAAAGGGACAGAGAGTGCGAGAGAATCGAATTGGAAGAGGAAATGGGATCGGGAAAAAATACTGCAGAGTTCTTCAGAAGAAGGGATGCGTGGAGGAAGCATCCCATGCTCACCAATCAGTTCCGGCACGCCACCCCTGGCCTTGGCATCGCCCTCGTCGCATTTGGCTTCTACCTCGTCGGCGAACAAGTCTACGATCGCTTCAATGCCGATTCTCATGCTCACGTACTATTACCTTCCTCTCCTTCTTCTTCTTCTTAGGGTTTCCTCGTATTCTTCCTATTCCTATTCAATTCACTAATTATCCACACACTATCACTGTTGATTGAATATGATTTGTTATATTTTCTTCTTCTTGCAGGTGAAAGCCGATAGCCACCACTAATCTCAACTATTGGATTCCATCGTCGCTTTCACTCTTTCATAATAAGCTTTGTCTTCATCCATGTTCTCGCGGCCTTCACTGAATGTATAAATTCAGGATATGTTGCCTTTTTTGCCACTCAGTATGTCTTGTATGGCTACATTTTATGTCTTCTTGCATCGTTGACATTGCAATATACTTTTTTTCTTTCGCATTCCTGTTTTTGCCTGTATGCGCCTCAATGGCTCCGCCTTTTTCATAAAACATAAAATTTATTCCTTTACGTCTCAACCATCCCTTAACTTGTTATATTCGTGTTTCCAACATGTGCTAACTGTGAGCCGATTTACCCCCTAACCTATTAGGAAATAAAATTGATCAGTTGTTTTGGGATTGAATTTACCTTCAGTGATGTCCAGGACTGGATTGATGCCAATTTTACGGACCAAAAATTGAGGTTTAACACAAGGTATGTGAAATTCCCTCTTACGAGTGTGGAAGAAAACTGAACTGTAGGAGTAGTGTCTTTTTTTGGTTTGGGTAATTGAATTGGACTTCTCCGTTGGAGTAGTGTCTTGGTTCGGGTTGCTGAATTGGATGCTTGACTCTAGCCTCCTCTGTTTCGAAAACCAAATGCATTTATAACAGAAGAGAAATGTCAGTAACACACTTTATTATTAGTTAAAATCTATTGGAAAATGCAAAATTTTGTTGGTCTCACTTTTATGAGTCTCACTTATGATTCTTATTATTGAATTTTATCTGATAATAGTGTGCTAGAAAGAGTGTGTCTAAGAGTTTGTTGTTGACACGCTCATCTAGATCAATTAATCGCTCGGAGAATTCAACTAAAGAAATGGCAGTAATCAGAATCATGACCATGATGTAATACAAAACCAATTACAGTAAATCAGCAAACGAAAAAGAGGGGGAACTAGCTTATTTCGTTGTGTTTATCTTGATCTAAGCTTGCACTTTCCCGACCTTTTCTGATGATAGTGTTACGAGTCTCACTTTTAAGTTAGATAAACTGCTTGACTTGATATTTGAGTCATAAGACCCTTCCACCTAATACATTAGTCTCTTGAGTTAGCTCTCCTCTTGATTTGAATAGCTATCGGTGTTTTCATTGTGAGTGACACTACGAAAGAGAGTACATATAGATTGATTAAGGTGTAAACCTAGTACTGATAAGAGACTGAAGTCGTCAATAAGGTGAAAGTTTGTCCCCAATGGGTTGAGGTGACAATGTTACGGGTCTCGTATCGAATAAAATGAGTTACTTGAGATCATACTTAAAGCTTGAGTGTCTCTTTCTTAATTAATAGATCAGTTTTTTGAGTTGGACTCTCCTCTTGTACATAAGTCCTAACAATAAGGTAGACATAGAGTCGATGGTTAAAACCGACTCAGACGAGTGCAGTATGATTCTAGTATCGAAAGTCTTCCTGGCAAGGGTTCCAGGTAAAACGTGTCCCATTAAGAAAGAACGGTGATACAGAAAAAGGCAGAAAAGGAGCGTGGTTGGAAATGTTTTCGCTGGAAGGGGGTGTACCAATATGGTTGAAGGGACTCATCCTTGAAGGAGAGATTGTTAGGAATCCAAGTATGAATCTAAGTTTCACATTGACCAGAAATGAGAAAGTAGAGCACTATATAAGAATAAAGACCTATAAATCTATTACTTTAAGGTTTTGGGTTGAAATGATGTCAATGTCTTATATAGTTGGGTTCAGGTCTCATTGATGTTGTATCTCCAGTGAAACTCCTGTAAATCCTAACACTATGTACCCATAAAAGGGAACTGAATATCAAGCTCACATTATGTTATTTTAGATAAATTTCACATAACATGACGGATAACAAAATTTGGGACTTTTGTTTTAAGCAAAACTGTAAATCATGCTAACACCCCATGTCACGGATAACAAAATTTGGGACTTTTGTTTTAAGCAAAACTATAAATCATGCTAACACCCCATGTCAGTTGATTCGTGTAATGTTATTATCCACTTCATACTCTATTAAATTTAGGGTGCACAAAAATATTAAATGAAAAGAGAAATAATACTGACAAACAACTATTTTTGGTAAGAAAAACTCTAAAACGTTATTACTTTATTTTTGTAACTTTTACAAAAATAAAAAAAAAAATACTCTATTTAGTCACTTTGTCACCAAATTATTTGTCAAAAAATCATTCTTGTTTTAAGAATCACATCACTCTAAAAAAATCTTTTGATTTTTACATGTGAATGTATGGGAGAACCAAGAACTGCGATACCCACCATCATCACTGTGTTTTAGCAATAACTTTGAAATCTAGTTGACATTAAATCTTTGAATATATGAAAATTTTCGTTGTAATATTTTACCTGTCGGTATTTTTTCTATGGTTAGTACACTGCTACATACCAAAACAAGACAAGATGCAGGACAGCAAATTGATGAACAACCAGCCCAAGAATTTGCTTATGTGCACGAGTAATTTTTCATTGATTGATAGGCAATTGCTTCCTCCACCTCATCAAATTTCTTCTATCACCCCCCAACCCCAACCCCCCCTCCCTCTTTCGGAAAATCCTTTCCTTAAAAGAATGGGATGTTTGACTTCAGGAAAAAAATATTTCGGAATTGTTTATGGTGTTCCGGAAATTAAAATTCTGGAAATGATAAGGGTGGAGGAAGAAAATAATGGCATGCAGTTAGTAATTGCCTGATTGATATTAGGAATTGGGTTCTTTGAAGCTGAATTTCGTCAAAGAAACATGGTTTAATAGCTGATGTTATCTCACGTCAATGATTAGAAGTTTCTTCAAATGCAGACACAAATGTGACAATAACGGGGAAACACCACTTCGTTGCTACTACATGATTTGAAATAAACACTGGAAAGAGCAATACTATTTAGTTCCAGTATTTTATAATGAAAAAAAATGACCTCTTATTTTTTTCATATATTAACATCCCGACAGGGCATCACGAAATGATTAGAAACCTCTCTTTGTCGCTAATTTTGATGTGCGCATCAGCACTACTCAAATTGCGTAGTTTCATTATTTTATTTCTATATTAAATAACTGAGATCCATATAATGATTTTAATTGGTTACTTATTTTCTTTTGTCATATTCACACATGCAAAGAATACTGTCAAATTGAAAAGGGTCCATGTAAGTAGTACCATTTTTCGTTTTTGCAAACTTCACTCTGTTCTAGATGTCGCAGCACTTGTGACAGCCAAACAAGTTTATGCATATTTATTTTTTGTTGATTTTTCGCTGCAACTTGCATGTGCCGAAGATTTTACTTTTGTATGAAATAGAAGTTATAAAAGTCTTATTATTAGTAACCAGCAATTGATTGTGGCAGTAGCTACAGTTCATAGGCATAAGAGCTAAGAAAGAAGGTGATGTATATAGAGTTCCATTATTGCTCTGCAGCCGTTGCAGCAACATATCTGCATAATCAATTTTTTTATGCATTCATTTTTAACAACCATCAGAGCATTTGTTTGATACAAGACCTCTTCATGCCTAGGAGTACTACAAATAAGCCATAATTTGTATGTGTGAAGTGAAATTTTTATAGATAAGTACTGAATACAAATTTCCTTGTGAAACTGATTTGTGATTTTTCACCTCCATTTCTACCGCAGTACCCACACACTCAAATGAGAATAAAGAATAAAGAATTGCAATAATTTCATTGCCAATCTTTCTCACTCGATGCCAAAGATCAAACATAACGCAAGTCAACATCTGTAGTAACTTTCATATATCTAAATTAGTGTCCAGAGACAATTTTTAGCCCCAGAATCCATATATACTAGATGTTTAGATGTATATACTAGATGTTTAAGATGCATATATATACTAATAAAAATCATAATTTTTTTTTATTAAGATGACATTTTATTATAAAATATTTTAAAATTTCTAAAAAAGTAATTACTCTTTTAAGATTTCTTATCCAGATACATGTATGAGATGTTCTCCTAGAACAAATGACTGATATTTTGGAAGGAAAACTATTCATGGACCCTCAAAAGATGCACTAACACTTAATATATATTTAAAAAGAACAATAATAATAGATTTATAGGTTATGTACTGAAATAGATGTAAACAAAATTAAGGTGTATGATTATTCTTTTGGGAAACATTAACCAATATAAAATTCTTGCTCTCTCAAAACTATGATATCTTTCATATAATATGTATTAGTTCTCTTAATAAAATAACGATAGTAATAATATCAATGAAAAGTATAATATGAATAAAGATAATATCACTACATATACATAATGATACTAAAACGTAATTAATTCATAACATCAATGTAATAAAAACACATTAACAAATTATGGCTGTGATGTTCTAAAAAATGATAATAATTATAGTAAGAAAACGTAGACTGAATCTTTGGGCAAGCAGTGGTGAGAGAGATGCAGATGAATGCAAGCAAAAAGAGGTTTGTGTGTACTTTTGTTTGGTTGTCTGAGACTGAGAAGTTTTCTTACACGCCACATCCATCTTCACCAGAACATAACAAAACATAACATTTTGAGTTCACAAGCTTCAAGTAAACGCATGATTGCATGACATTAGATTCCCCTTATGGTAACATTACTATGCTACACTATATCACTGTCTTTTCATTTCTGCTTCTGTTACACACCAAATCCTTCTTTCTTCTTTCTTCTTCCTTCTGCCAAATCCCACACAAAACAAAACCATTCAATACACCCACGTTCATAGGGAATTGGATTTTGTATTTTCTTAATTTATTGCACCTACTGCACCACCAACCCACTTTTTCTGCTAACTTCACCATTCACCTTTCACCACTCATCACAACAACGCAACTTAATAATAAACTCCTAAAAAGTCAGCTCTGCTATTTCTAATTCCTAGTTATTGCACATCGGCTCCTCCATGGCTTCCCTCATTACACATCACGAGATGCACTTATCACTCTGCTATTACTTTCTTCCACCATTTTTCTTTTCCCATCTTCAACGTCACTGAAACATGAGATTAACACAACAGGATTTCGTCTTTGTCGTTTAAGGTTGCAATTATAAGATGTTTGATTGAAGATAAGATGTGTTAGAATGAAAAAATAAAAACAAAAATGTTTGAGTCATTGGAGGAGGAAGGTGGTGGGACCATGGAAGATGCACACTTGAATGAAAAAGTTGAATGAAATGCAGAGAGAGATCATGATGATGCCATATTTCGCATGCGTACGTCTCTCTCACTTCCATCGCTGCTATTTTTTAATTTTAATTTAAGATTTCACTGTTCTTCGTTTATTTCGTGTAAGCCATTTTTAACCTTTTTACACCAATACCTTCTTGCCCAACTTATTTTGTAGCACCACATAATTTCACATCAAGTATTTCTGTGTCTATAGTCAAAAATAAAAACCTTTCGTTCACGGGAAATAGATGTCTTCAATCATGTTCAATTACTCCAAACTTCAAATTACTAAAACTACTTTGATATCAATCATTTAGTATGTTCCTACCCTATATACATTAACGAACTATTATATTAACTACGCTAAAAAATTCATTGCAAACTAAGATTTTAATAATGTTAATGAATATACATTATTATAATATATATATATATATATATATATATATTAGTTTATTATAATTTTTTATCTAATATTCACTAAAAAATTATATTAAGTAAAAAAAATTGAATATGAGGTGTTTGAGGTTTTCTCTGCATGAGGGTTTTCTTTTATGATCCAAGTCTCATCCTCTCGTACACAACAAGAAAATTCTCGATTAGAAATTAATTTTCGAAACAAAAAAATAGTTAATTACCATAATAACCAATTTAAATATCAATTTACAAAAAATTATTGGTTACTAAAATAGTTACTATTATAAATAAAAAATTATAATTGGTCACTAATTAATTAGAGACTAATTAGAAACTAAGTCATTTTGGTAGCTAAAACCTAGGTGGATAATTTTTAATGATTAATTTCCTTTGGTAGTCAAAATCATGGTAGCTAATTTTAAAGATCAATGTAGTAACAAATTATAATTTTTTATTTATAATAGTGACTATTTTAGTAACCAATAATTTTTAGTTTTATAAATTAGTATGTAAATTGGTTACTGTAGTTACTAATCATTATTGGTCACTACTTAGAAGTTTTCTTATAGTGATACTTCAACTTCTGATATAACTTCTATTGGAAGGAATATTCATGGTTTTAGATCAGGTTTCTTGAGGTTTTCCTTTGTAATGAGTTTTCTTTATGGCTTGAGCCTCAATTTTGTCGTCTAGTTGCATCGGTCACAATTTGCCCATAATTAAATGATTTTAATCCAACAAACTAAACATGGTTGAATTAAGTAGAATCTAAACAAATTCAAAACAAGATAAGTATTAAAGTTGTCCTAGAATTCATTTAATTAGGGCACTTATCACGGCTCATCCTTCACCTTGTCTTCCTTCTTCTTCTCCACTTTCTGCTTTCACTTTTTCTTCTTTCTTCCTATTTCTTTTTATGTTCCTCACTACCACCGCGCCATGAATAAGCCACCACAACCATGTTGTCGTTGCTCCTCTAACATTTCTTCCTTCCTCCACCTTCTCCTTTTTTTCCTACTTCTCTTCCTCGTCCTTCTTCTTCTTCTCTTCCTTTTCTACTCTTTGTTTTTCTACCACCAACGTAATTTATAATATCTATCTTTACAGATTTGGATGGAAATTTTGACGTTCTTTATACCGACGAAAAAATTGGTTAGTAATATGAATTTTAAATTACAAACAAATTTTATCATCGGATTTTAAAATATGTAACCACAGACAAATTTTATCTGTCGATAATTTATAATATATCCATATTTGGGCGGGAATTTTGCCACTCGTTTTATCCGGGGTAGATGAATTCTAAATCTGAAACCCTAAATACTAAATCTTAAATCCCAAACCATAAATCCTAAACCATAGACTTTCAACCATAAATTCTAAATTATAATGGGCATCGTACAAAGTATTTGAAATACAGAAAAAAATACCATTCAGGTAGTATTTCCAAAGGAGTTGTGAAAGGATCTGTTGGTTCACCAATCATGAATGGTTCTAGAACTGCTATGCCTATTTTATAGGCAATAGTACCTAGAATTACTACTGAAAAAAAGATATAAAAGATCGTTAGGTTAGCGGGTTCTCCATAATAATTATGACTCATTCCCTTAGTTAATTTAGCTCTTAATACAGGACCATTCAAGTCAAGATTTTTGTTATTGGGATAGATGAATTCTTATAGATCCATTTTTCAAAAGAATCGGATATGATAATTTTTTCTTCATCCGACTTGAGCATTAATCAAAATTTTATTCAATTCTATCTATAGAATAAAATAGAAAAAATATGTTATCAACGTATATGATGATTCTAAATAATAAAAGAAACTCGATTCTATTTTCTTTTTCCAAAGTTACAATTTTATATAAAAAAAAATTCAGTTCTTTTAAAGTAAATTTTAGTAAACGCGAAAAAAAAAACTCTTGATACTTTTTATGTACAAAGAATTTACTTTTTTACTAACGTAACCTAATTTGCATTATTCTTTAGATCTACTTTGTTCACTCCAATAGTATCCAAAATCAAACCAATGCATAGAAAATGAATGTGTTGCCATATATATATATATATATATAGTTCAACCCACAAAAGAATTAACATCACTTTTAACTCAAAATCTAATGACATTAGGTCTATGAATTTATTTCTCTTATAAAGTGTTTAACTTTATTATTTTTAACCAATGTGACACTTAGAAATCAGATCTATATAAATAACGACATTAGATCTTGGATGAAATGTGGTGTTAATCCATTATGTGGATTATCATCAATTTTTTTAATGGATTGATTAAGAAAAGTTTATATATTATATATATCTAACAATCCAACCCACAAATGAATTAATATCACTTTTAACCCAAAATCTAAAAACATTACACTACAAAAAAAGTGATATTAAATGGCGACATTAGATTTTGGATGAAAAGTGGTATTAATCCAATATGTGGATTGCGATGAGTTTTTGTTTTTTAATGGAATGATTAGGAAGAGATTATATATTATTATATAAATATATCAATCCAGAAAACAATGGAATTAACACCACTATTCATCTAAGATCTAATGACATTAGATTTATAGATTGATTTTCATATAAAGTGTTTAATTTTATTATTTCTAATTAATGTGAGACTTAAAAATCAAATTTATATAATGATTTTATTATATTTTTCAATCTAGTATTTATTGAAAATTTAAATGTAATTTTAAGTTTCATATTAGATAAAAATAAAAAGTTGAGCAACAAAACCCATATAAATAACGGTATTAGGTTTTGGAATAGAAGGTGTGTTAATCCATTATGTGGATTGTGATGAATTTTTTTTTAATGGATTGATTAGGAAGAGATTATATATTGTATAAATATATTCCATATTTTATAACAATCTGATCCACTAAGGAATTAACATTAAGGAATTAACATTACTTCTAACATAAAATATAATGACATTAGGTTGATGGATTTGTGACTAACGTGGATCTTAGAAATCAAATTTATATAATTTCTCTCCCAATGATATTTTGTTCTGGTTACTATCCAGCACAATTTTAATATTTAAATTTTCCGGAGTTATTGAATACAAAACTTGTGAAGGAGAACGATTTGACATTTAATCTGAAAGTATTATAGCGAATAGTATTTTCTTCTTCTTTTTTTCACAATTGTCCAACATTAGAAGAAAAAAAAAGTCGGAGCTGGAGTCTAAGAATATCGTTATAGTAGAGGATGTTGAGTGTTGAAAGGTTGAATACTAGCACTAGCAGGAACAAACACGTAGGACTTTTTTCTGAAAGTAGTTGACTTCATTTTATATAATATGAGAATGTTAAAAAAATAAGTAGGAAGAAGAATGAACAATTCATAACATATTGATTAAAAGTTTTCAACACGAAACATGTCTTCAACAGTATCTATTGTTACTGTGTGTAGGATGGAAACTACATTGCCAGCACAACAGAAAATGGTGGAAGAAAAGACAAATACCTCTAAAGAAAAAAATATTGATGATTGTTGTGGAGTTTAGGTTAAGACAAACGAGAACAAGTTGATGCAAACAAAAAAATAAAATAAAGGACTTAGATTGAATAAACACATTTCCCTTTTATAGTATTCATATATTGATTAAACACATTATCCATTAGGTGTAATTTGCATGTGTTTTCATTTAACGATGACGTTAAATATTTTGTGGTTTAGAAAAGTTGAAAATTTGAATATTTCTGAGATTGCAAATACTTAATTGACATATACATAGGTGAGGCACACGAGCATTCACCGATGCAGTAGAGTGTTGTAGCTAAGATTACGTGAGTGGATTAAAATAGTAAGAAATTGATGAAATCACAGGAAAAAGAGAAATGAAGTGATAAAGTATTAATGAGTAACCTAGATGGATTTGTGAGGCTAGTTGTGTCTTACCTGTGTGGAAGGAAAGAAGAGATAGAAAGAGAGAAAGAGAGAGAGCCTTAAATATCAAATGAATTGTCATGGTCTTTAGTTCATTCTCAATAAATGAGTTCATATGAATGAATGCATAAAACTGGTCATGTTTTTCTTCATTTAGCATAAATGCAATAATAATGACAGTGTTCAAGTATTGGTTTATGGTCCCCCCAACTGAATCAAAATGGTCAGTGTCTAAAACCCATCACCTTCTCTCTCTCTCTCTCTCTCATGCACCTTATCATTCATTAAGATCTAGATAGGATTATTCTATCCACTTTTTCTTCCAGATATGCATTCAATACATAAGCCAAATCAAATCAATTTCAAAACCTTCTTACCCTACCAAATTTTATATATCATCTCACCCAGTGCTGATATTTTGACAGCATTTCTTTACTTATGCACATGTTAATCTTTTACCAGAAACAGAAGTTCAACCGTGATATGACTCAGCGTGACCTTACATCATATGTGCTTGATCTTTCTATCCAAAGTCAAAATATATATTTTCTTCTTGGTTTCAGAAAACTTTATCATTGGTCAACCTGTTATTACTTGTTTGTAATTATTCAAACTGCAGGATCATAGCTAATTAACTTTCCCAACATTGGAAGGGAAAGTGTTTGATGAAATTAAATTTGTACTATGTGAAGAAAAGTTTATGCGAGAGGGTGGTGCATGAACATGGAATATGGTATGGATGAGAAAATAAAGTTGTAACGAACATGAACATGGATAGGATGTTTGTTTGGTAATATTATTCTCATTGAATTTTTTGGTTCGTGGCGTTGTCCTTCATGTTAGCTGGAAGATGGTGGTTGGAGAAGAAATTAAAGTGGAAGGGATATAAAAGAGCCGTGTACAAGGAAAAGTGTTGGCTTTTGTCGATTTGGTTTTGGTCATAATGTTAACAATAATGGTTTATGTGTGTTGTTTGAAGATGGCGTTACTTTGAATCTTATGCCATGGCCACGTAGAAAGTGGGGGTGGGGTGCCCCATTTGTTTGTTGTGTATGGGTCTTACTCTGTTAACTGGAGACAAAAATTAAAAGCAGTGGGAATGTTCCCAACGGCTAGTCCTTGCTTTTTCAGTCGTTTTTAAAAACAAAAGGAAACACATTGATTCATACAAAAACAGATTCTATGATAAGCAGTGATGTTTTGAAGAGATGATAGAGACGTGGTTTTGATGTTGTGCATTTGGTGCCTAATTTGATATTTTTGAAAGTAGTGTGAAGGAAGAATGTGATGAAGAAACACAATGAGTGGAGGCTGAAGTAAAATGATAGTCCAGTCTGGCAGATTGAGTTTGAAAGGAAAGAAATTGGTTACTCTGAACAATTGAGACATAAGGAACCAAAGCAAAGAAAAGAGTTTGGAAGTGTGCATATATGCTTTTGAAAGAGTGTAAAATGATCCTTTCCTCATATGACACACACACTGAAAGAGAAAAGTTGTCCATGAGTATGAAGGTAGCAAGAATGATATGATAGCAATACATTGCACTCTGCAACATCTCATGTGTCTGTCTTTTGCCAAGACACATGCACATTGCAACATTGTTGAGTGCTTAGGTTTTTGTTAATAATAACAATCATTCATTCATGTGTATGTGTGTGCTTAAGACCATAAATCTGTGCAACCCCAAACAACACCAGCCCCCCACCCACCTACACATTCACACAAAACAAAATAAATTCAAAGAAAGAAACAAAAACTTCAAATGAGCAAACACTGGTGCATGATTTAAAACACATGTGTTTGTAGCTTTAAATGGAAAGCAATTATTATAAGCTGTCTTCATCATGACAAGCATGTACAAAGCAAATCATCCAAAGGGAATGCTCAAATCGAAGCCAAGTTCAGTAATTTGATTCGTTAATGGAAAATGATTGGCTTAACAAAGGTACCACTTGTTTCCTAAGACAAGGCATCTAGGAAAACACGTTGGTATGTAGAGTGCAGAGTAGGATGATTAGAAGAAGAAACATCATATTGCAAAATTATCAAGAGGATCTAGTTGACCCGGAATAATCTGCTTTTCAATTACATCCAAAATTCCTTACTTTTCTTGTTTACTTTGGACATTCAACAATTTGTTTTTTAATGCAGCAGAAAAAGGTTTCAACTTTTCATTCAGAACATCTGCTACTCTTTATATAATATTCCTTCCATTTGTCTGCTTCCTAAAAGAAAAGAATAAACCAGAAATCAACACTAACCTAACTTTAAATCATGCATGATGTAACAACGCATACATCTTCTTCTATGCATTTTGATAATTTCAATGCACCACCTTTTCCTGTGTTGTATGTGTACTTACTTTTACTATTCTTTGCTCATCTTCTCTAAATTGCCGATTAGTTTTAAAAGATAATATAGATTAAATGGTATATTCTTCAATTCACTACTGAAAATTATAGATATAAACTAGTACATATACGTGCACAACAACAATTATAAAATTGTAGAATCTCAAGTTACATTTTAATAAAAAAGTATTGCTTGCAACAGATATTTAAGTATTGGATTAGAATAATTTTTTGTACTTGTGTAACTAAGTGATTCAAAAATCTTATTAGGTTGTTCATCATTTGATGTTTTAATTGTGTTATCGGTATTAGGTGTATCTTATTTGAATGACTTTGTATTTAACATTACACAATATCATTACATATATCTCTCACCACACTCATAAAATATCTTAGTAGCATGATAAGTATCAACAAATATAATTATACTGTCATATAATATATATATATATATATATATATATATATATATATA
>Ga0099823_1002352_pt1 | contig 16978 bp, 3 predicted proteins | sample CowpearedBW_FD_76831 | JGI IMG/M metagenome (GOLD analysis project Ga0099823, IMG submission 76831) | Root nodule microbial communities of legume samples collected from California, USA - Cow pea red BW | ecosystem: Host-associated > Plants > Roots > Nodule | place: USA: California | collected...
GGTTTACCTTTGCAGTCGTTGGAAAATGGGTTTACATATTCTTATGTTGTTGATCAGTAAAATGAATACACAAAATATATAATTATTGGAAATATATATGAATTTGTTTGAAGGTTATTATTATTATTATTATTATTATTATTATCGTCGTCGTCGGAAGTTGCATGAATGTAACTTTTTATTTTACTATTGAAATATTTGCTTGTAAATTTGGTTAATCACTAGAAACATTGTTCTGCTTCTTTCGAACATGAGCTTGGGAAATTGTCCGTTAAAATCATTTTAATGTGCATGTTAGATACCCAAACCAAATTTATCAATCATCGAGTATGATGTAATAGTTTATTGTGCAAATATAGTAGTGATATCTTTTTTTAATAAATGTTTTAGATAATCATATATAAACTCGTGTAAGACGTAGGACCCAACGACAAATTTCATCTCAAAATCAATTCAGATTAAATTTTTTTTATCAAACATGTATTTAAGTCGCACCCCCAAAAATTGAGAGAAAGTGAAACTTCTCAAAACCTTAAACCCACATAAGAAAAGATAAAAAAGACGAGTTGATGCCCATAAAAAAAGAAAGCGAAGCATTCACGGGTTCATAATGGCATGTAATCTGCAACACTGACATTACATTACCAACTTTTTTGACCAAAAGATGCAAGCAAAACTGAGATAAGAAATTGGAATGCAACAGGAGCTTGAGGAATGATATCACATAATCACTTTTCTTGATGAATTGATACAAAATTGATGTGTCGGTGTGGAAATTATATTTACAAGTATGACTTTAAATTAAGCAACTACAATGATCTTCCCACCAAACATGGGAAAAACTATGAGAGTAGAATCTAAACCTTTTCCCTGGATAAAACATCAGGGTCTAAATTATGCCAATTCATCTTTCAAGGACACATTCTCATATCTCTGATCTATGTTCAATGCTCCTCTGTTTATAAATTTACCCTTCTGTGAGGCACAAAAGCCAAAGATAAATGAGTTGCTTCTTAATTAAACTTCCTATTCTTCTCGGAGTGCTTCTTCTGTGGGAAAGGACTGGAGAACTATGTATACATGTGGCAAGACAAGTACCAGTGATTAATAAGAGTGTGTTATTCCAAGATCTTTTCACCAGTTGAAAAAAGATTAAACACCACAGTTCCAACCAAATACAACCCAACTGAAACCTTGAAAACATCATCCCAGGAACCTGAAAATATTCAAATGATAACTAACAGTGTTATACTCTTGTCACATATCAGATTTCATTGAAGTATTAAGCACAACAAATTATGCTACAAAACTAACAAGAGGATAAATATTCTGTAAAATCAACAGTAGTTTAGAACTTTAATTACATGACCACTGATCTCCGTATAATTTAAAGAACAAGGAAATGAATTTTCTCATAGGGATGAACCTCAGTTTAACTCATGCTATTGTTTACAAAGCTTCAACATTGCGTAATGTGCTAAATGTCAAGGCCAAGATGTGCTTAAAACCACAGGCATGATTTTATTTTGTTTTTCTTTACTTTATTGATTTGATTCCATGCTCACCATCAAAATGAAAACATAAAAAATTATACCAATAACAAAAGGCTCACTGAAACTCTTCACAGATTGTGCACCATAAACATATGCTCAATCTTCAGTATCAAGAGTAATAAAATCATCACGATCTTTCACCTAATAGCGCAATCTTTCAAGATACTAATCTCGGACATTCAGTCACCAAGGAAATATGAAAAAGAAATACTTACCATGCTGCAGAATGTAACCTGTTGCTGCTGTTCCAAAGACACCAGCCAATACTCCAGCAGTATTAGATAGACCAAGCAATATCCCCTAAGGATAAAAAGAGGAAATAAATATGATTTTTTCCTTTTCCGTGCCAAATGACAACTATTTAACCAATTAACTGTGAGATGACTATAGATGGCCATAAGAATATTTCTTAAATGTAGAGTTCCAAATTGCAGAAGAACACATGTAGAATGAATCCACTTACAGAATATCGAGGGGCAATATCTTGATGATTTGAATACAATCCGGACTGAGAGAAAGCATCAGTACCCTATTCAGGAAGAATTTGAAACAAGTTATGAAAGGGAAATTGAAGAATAGACAAGATGAAGAATAAGGTGTAAATGAACTAAATGCATGAATGAAACAACAGTTTCCAACTTTACGAAGAATGGCAGAATGAGAATTGTAGTTATACTGTTCTAGAAGTTTCAAGACACTATTGACTAGAAAATTTACATTAGCCAGCCAAATTTTCAGATTGTGCAGAACGAACAAAAATAGCCATATAATATTTATGTGAACTCGTTTAAGAAAATTCATGCAAATATTAAGTAACTTTCTCTAGAAAGATATAAGACAAGAATATAAACAGATTTTATATTAGGATTACATCAGAGTTAAATACAAAACAATAAACAAACCTGACTGCACGTCATACACAAAACGGCCATCACAGGAGAATTAACGTGGCTCAATTGAGTTAAGAAGAAAGCTGGTCCAAGAAATCCAATTGTTTGCATTATCTGCAAAGATGTATAACTACACAGTGAAGCTCAGAACTTTACAACAATGGAATCATGTTAGGTAAAGGAGTTGAAAATTTTTAGTAGAAATAGCCAAAAAGCTGTTAGATACTTAAGGATAGAGAAGGCAAAGAGGATCTCTCTCTAAATGTAGTAACAAAAAATTTGCAGCTTTACGCACCTCTTAAAAAGTAGGTCATAATGCCACATGTAAAAATTGTATCCCAAAAACTTTGGTTCCCATACAACTTAATGTTTTTTCTCAAATTAAAATCATTACAATTAAGAAACAAAAATTATCCAGCATGAACTCAATATATAAAACAAACTCTGACAAATTTGAGACATTTGTTTAAATTTTTACTTTAATTAAAGGATACGCAATAGTTCCCTTACCCCTTTATAGTTTATACAAAGGAAGTTGGTCAGGAATTTATCCAAAAAACTATTTTCCGAGAAGCTATAATAAGACAAAATAAACAAATAACAGGGAGATACCTTGCGAACCCTTGTAACTGATACACCCTTGCTCACTAGAGTGTCTGCAATCCAACCACCAACATTCGCAGAAAGTGCCATTACAAACCACGGTAGAACACAAAATAGCCCAGATTCTGTAAGATTGAACTTCAAGACCTAGATATATGAAAATAGCTTTAGCCCACTTTAAACAGTGTCAATTGTTTTCCAAATATCAAAAAGATTACAGATCAAAATAATTTGTAAGTCATGATATTAAGATATTATCATCATCTAGTGGGGTAAGGGGAGGGGAAGATATTAACTTCCAGGCAGAACAAAAGTACAATCACAAAATTAAAACTTACATAGGTACTGACAACCTTATCATCTACCTAAATTCATACACAACCTTGTAGGAACTAAAAGGAAAAAATGAACATGGATCTAGCTGTGTCTGCATCATATCATTGAGCAACATACCCACAAAAAGATAGATCAACCTACTTGGTTATAGTATGTTGGCATCCATGTAAGAAGAATGAAAGTTCCCCAGTTGTGGCAAAAATGGGACGCTATTAGAGCCCAGACTGGAGGTTTTGACAAAATTAATCTCCAAGGTATTGTTTTCACAGGTTCCTTGGACAAACAGTTGGTAGTAATGAGCTTCTTTTCTTCAGGCCGTAGTTCAGGATCTTCAAGAGGTGAACTATGTGCCTACAGCTCCCACAATCACAGAAAAAATGAGCACTCAAACAAAGAGAAAACTCTACCAATACATGTAATCTTTTCAGAAACAAAATATATGTTGTCAGAAAATTCATTGTAAAGAATCAACTTCAAGACGAAAAAAAAAAGCACTTCTATCAAGAAAATACTTGAACAAGTATTTCTAAGTTCAATATGTAAGCAACTCCACAAAGGAAATAATTGTACAAATTCAAATCACACCTTACTAAGCCAAACGGAAAACCATACTGTCCCCAGAGAACCAAAGGAGTAAAATACTGATGGCCATCCAAACTGATGAATTAGAATGGGAGAAAAGGCCAGTCCAGTGACTGATCCAAGATACATGCCACTGTAGACCAGTGCAAGTGATCTGCTTCTCTCTGACACAGGAACCCATTTTGACAGAATATTATTCATGGCTGGCATAGCAACACCCTACAAAGAGAAAAAGGCCAAAACAAGTGAGATTCATATGGAACAGAACTATCATCATCAACTGGATAAATAAAATCATTGCCAAAAATAAGTCACAATATGCATTACAAGAAAAGAATGTTCCATTGTTTTAATTTACTAGATTTTTTCTTTTACCAACATTGTAGCAACATTAAGCTTTCTCCTAGTAGAATGCAGTACTATTTGGAACATTTTAATTTTTAACATACCTCACCGATCCCCATGAATGCACGAGCAACTAGTAGGAAAGGCAATCCAAGTTTGGCAGCTATAGGAGTGAGGGCTGTCGCAACAGACCACCAAATCACCCCAAATCCCAATACCTGCTTTCCTCCCACTGTATCTGCCCATATTCCACCAGCAATCTGCAACAAAAGATCTACCCTATGCTTCAGATGGGTGGCCTAAAATTCTAAGCCATACAAACTGGAAAATGTTACTTATCAATTAGCTTTTTCAAAACAAAAATCACATTTACCTGAGTAAGGAGGTATCCCCAAAAGAAAGAAGACTGTATCAAACCGACAGTGCTGGGGTTCCACTTGTACTCTGCAGACATAGGAAGTATAGCAATGCTCATATTTACCTGCAAATAACAAATGAATGAAAGTTTCTTAGAGTCAAGCCCACTGAAGACTCCACAGAAGTACTAAATCAGAGGGATTTAATCCAGTGAACCCTGTTATGACATATTTACAAAGAAAACCTAAATCAAGAAAATATTTATACATAATTCAATACATGATGTGTTGTATAATGTCTACAAACTAAAACCTACCCGAGATTCTTAAATTTGAAGGTTAACATTCATAATACCTATAATCCAAAGCTGTTTCCCTTAACCTGGTACCAATTCAACAAATTATTTTGTAACTCCGAAAACTACAAAACCTACGTATGAACAGTATAACACTTTCAGATAACTTCTAAAATTTCTTTCATGTTCACACTAAAAATGTATACTACCAGTAAATGAAATTTAGCTTCTAATTAAATTCAGTATTTTTCTTTTGGCATAATCCAAGGTGTGCAGTGGAATATTAACCCCTTCAAGCTGTATAAATCTCCAAAAGAGACTTTGCCTGTACTAACAAATCCTTAAATTGAACCCCCTTCTTAGATTTGAGTTTGGTACTAATTCAAACCCAAAAAGAAGTAAGAAAAAAATAAGCTAGCTCATAACTGGACATCTCGAGCATAGGTAGCTTGGTGACCGTAACAACAACTAAGATAAACCACGCAAAATTATGACTTTTGGATACCACCTTAAAAAATTATTTCAATCTGATTCAATCCACTTGATAACCACGCAAGCACTAGAGGAACCCATCAGCTACTCCCTCCTTCCCATTTCTTTTCATGTTTAAGGGTATTGCACAAGGATTAAGAAAAATATTTAATAGATGAATATCTAGACTAAATTGCCCTTAATGCCATTTATCTTAATTATAAGTAGTGACACAAATTAATACTCCAAATTTGTACGCATCTCAACTAATTCCAATAACAGTAAGTGTGAACTACTAAAATTTATAGTGCCACCAAACGTAAAAGAACGAGTCACCTTACTGGCCTAAAATTTGAAACACAATATAAATTTCAGCAAGATTCAACAATCTTTCCAATGAATTTGCATTTTAGATGAAAAAAATTTCCATTTTAGTGCTGACTCTATATAGCATTTCATACTACTCAATGTGGGAGGCTTAAACATGCTATAACACCAAAGTCTCTATAAACAGTAACCCCTGAGATAGACTCTCGTGTCATCTTGAAATTTAAGTTTGGAGCTAATTCAATCCTCAAAACGTAAATTATGTTTGAAACTAATCCAATCTTCAACATCCAACTCATGAAGTTAGAAGAGTTGTCCCTCACTCACACACACTATTTTGATTACATAACTAGCCAATGTAAGATCTCCAAACACTGCTACTGGCATGCTTAAGGACCTGCTTATACACCAAGTACACCGAGCTTTGTTGTCGAATTGGCTTAACTTAAATTCAGAATAAAAATGTCCTACAGCTTCTTCTCCATGAACAAAATCGCATGCAATGAGAAAGGAACAATGCAGTTGAAAAAACAAAGAAAGAGCAGAGGTACATACCCTATCCATGTTACAAAGAAGAAAAGCAGAGAAGCAGAGAACCACAATGACCCATCTCTTGGGGAACACCTGCCACCACTTTCCTTCCTCCTCCATGTTATCCAAACCGCGCCCCTTCTGAACGACAACATCCTCGTACTTGGGGGACTCCGACACGTTCTTCTCCGACTTCACATTGGCCCATACCTTCCCGCCGCCCCTTCCGCCGGCAACGACGAGGTGGCTCCGCCGCGAGAGCAGGAGCGGTGACGGCGGAGGTGCATGTGCGAACTGGGTCCGGCGCGATAATGAAATGTTGCACGAAGTTGAAGGATGAGAAAAACAGGAAATAATGGCTCTGCCACTCATCGTGGCTTCCTTCTTCTCTTCTTTTCTTCTTCTTCTTCTTCTCTTCTTCTCTTCTTCTCTTCTTGGTTGGTTCTTCAGTTGTTCTTACTGTGACACCACTGTTGATATTTTGAGGAACAAGACGGGATTTTTATCAGCACTGGCTCTTGTTTGGACACGTGGAGATTGCGTACAGAAAAAGATCCTGGTACTTGGGTAATTAATAATTAATCATTGTCGGGTTTTATAGCAAGTAGCAGTGTAGTCTTTAATTAAAAATAATAATTACTGTCAAACCAATATTGAAAAAAAAATAAAGTCATTTAAATGAAATCTATAACTATCTATTACACATTGTTAAAGGAGAAAAGAATTAAAATGTATACTCCAACATTTTATCTAAAAAGAAAAAGAAATACAACTACTTCCATCATGAAATAATTTTATTATTTTTATAAATAATTATAACATTATTTTTTTTTCAATCAAATTTTGGCCCAGAATCCTATTGAAGTTGGAATGGAGACGGTGGTACCTCCTTATAAATAATTATAACATTATTTTTTTTCAATCAAATTCTCTCCTTTTTCCAATCATCTTTTATCAACCTTCAAAAGAAAGAACACCATATCGTGTACCATCATATTTCCGGAATTTATTTGTTCGCATTACAATAAATAATTCCAAATTACTTTTTTTGGGGGAAAGCAAAATATTCTCTCCTTCTACGAAAATCATTTCCCAGAAGCATTTTGATGGGGAGGAAAGAAGTTTGAAGGAGTGCAGGAAGTAATTGCCAAGAACAAAAGAAGGTCTGTCAAAATAATTGGGCTAACAATAGGCCCAAAAAGACAGATGAAGCCCAAAAGAAAAAGTATTCTCATATGTTCATGGTAAACCTTTTGTAATAAGCTAATGGTAAAAATAATCTTCTAAATTCTTCACAGCTTTCAAAAAAATATTTTCTGGGATGTATTAAAAGTTTCCAGATTCATATTCCGGAAACAATCAGAAAAAGAAAAAAAAAACAGTGAGATTCTGAAAATCATTATTGATTTTTCTTTATCTATTAAAAAGTCTCATCATACAATACAATTTAAAAGTTAGGCACATTGAAAATAACATCTTAGATAATAAAAAAAAGAAGAAGAAGAAGATATCTTAACAGGAAAAATGAAAAGAAATATGATTTAAGATTTTCTTGTTTCAATAAGGAAAATATAATTTAGCAATGTTGTAAAATTATAGCTTAAGCTCATTAAACAATTAGAACTTAATTAACGACAAAATAAGTTTATTTCTTAAGAAATTAAAATAAGTTTTGAAAAGAAAAGCACAAAAAATAAAGGAAATAAGAGAAGGAAATCCAATTTTGTTAGATAATGTGAATATAGAGGCCATGATTACATTATTAACACTTGAGAATAAGGCAGAAGTCTCTTTCATGCTTCCTCACTTTATTATGTACCTAAAATATCTACACAGAATCTTCTCTTGTTAATATTCATACATCATATCATATATATAGATAGAGAAAATTAGAGATTATGTTCACAATATATTAATAATTTGTCGGTGAGTTCCTTTTTTTTTTTCGACTATGGTTGGTATTTAGGGACTTTGTGCTATAAATTATAAAACATGATACTTCTTTTTATAATGTTTTTATTCTTTAACTTAATATTTTGGAGTAACGTTTAGCAAAGTTGAACTAAATATTTCACAAAGGCACAAAAATAGCATTCACCTAAATCCAAAAAGTAAAAGTAACAATGATGAAAGGTTATTTTAGAATATTTTTAATTTTATAAATTTCAGAAGAATATAGAGTTATCTTCTCATTATGTTTTGAAGATAAACTAAATTATGTGTTATTTTTCTTAATTACTTTTGTAGCTATTTTAGCTATATTATGTCATGTTTTTAATTTATAATAGTATAAGTGTAACTATTGTAAGTAGGTCTTGTTAATTATTAATTTTAGGTGATCGAAGGTTGTTAGTTACTCCAATAACCAATTTAAACACCAGTTTACAAAATAAAAATTTATTGTTTATTGAAATAGTTATTATTATGAATAAAAAATTATAATTGGTCTCTGAACTTTGCTAGCATGGTTTTGAGTGTCAAAGAATTTAATTTATAAATTAGTCACTAAACATTGGTACCGATGTTTTGGCTACCAAAGCAATTATTTTCTAAATTAGTCTCTAATTAATTGGTATCCAATATTTTTTATTCATAATAGTGACTATTTAAGTATTTAATATTTTTTTTTATTTTGTAAATTAATATTTAAATCGGTCATATAGTGGCTAAAAATTTTTAGTCACTAAAATTGATTATTATTTAACATTTTTCTTGTAGTGATACTTGTATGATATTCATTGAATGGTTTGGTAAGATAGTCCTAAACATATAGAACTTGAACCCCAATCCATGTCATTGTAAGGACTTAAAGACTTTCGTATTTAAGTTAAAATGATATCGGTCGAAACTAAGGTTTAAAAAAAAATATTCATTTGTTAAAAATTCAAGTATGAATTAAAAGTGTTACATCGATCAGAAATGAAAAAGTTGAAGGATATATAAGATATACAATATACACATATCTTAAGTTTTAAGATTTTTTTTTTACATATTGAAAGTTGTTTTTCATTTGTGTAAGTTATACCTTACAGATAGTTAATCTTCCTATGTGTTATTGTAATAAAAAATTTCCAACACAAGTCTAAGAACCCCATGGTTCGAGATTCACGCATTACAGAGTACATGCTATAAGCTCTCACAACTGAACGAATTTTTGTACTTAGGATGCCATTGCTATTACCACCATGGTAGAAAAAGAATATATATATATATATATATATATATATATAGTTTTAAAGGATAAAATGGAAGAATTGATACAATTACAGGTAAATAAATAATTATATACTTAAAATACAAATCGCATGTTAAGAAAATTGTGACATCAAACTCATTCGGAAAAATGTTATATGACATCATTTGACGATCATTTAACGACCATTTCATGAATTACGAGTCCAAATGTGACATAGTACAGTTCATTAATTACATATATTCACTTAAATGGACAGCTATAACTTAACAAGGACAACTCTATGGTATTGATACCATATATAAATTATCACCATCTACTAAATCAGAAGAATTTTTTGCTCTTGTGGGTCTACATGTCGCTAAGTGCCATCATATTCATCACAACTGTTACTCTTAGAAGTGCATTTAAATTACTCAAACTCGTGCAGTTTCTCACCATTTTCTGTCAAAAAAAAAAAATCCAACTAAGAGTACAATCAATCATCAGTAGTAAGAAGATTCAATTTCATTGTAAGACAATTGTGAAAACACACATATTACTCTAAATGTTTGTTTTACTGACTCCACATTTTCGAAAGAGTGTTCTCGGAATATTCACTTCCCTCTATATGTTGTCAATTTGAGGACCCTTCAAAACAGGAATGGGGTCAGGTCACAATAGACCATGCACAACAATTATTGACATAAAATCATGTGAACTCTCTGTTTCCCCAATAATAACAATAATGTGAAGCCTGAAAACAAATGAAAATAAAAGCATGGAAAGAGAGAGTAATTATGATAAATATTTTACTAACTTTCTACTAGATTTTTGGTTTTTCTTTTACATGTGACTCAAATTTGTTCAGAAATTACGAAAGTGGACGAGTCAGAAAATAATTACTAGTTATGAATTGAGTCCTGTGAATTTCTGAAGACTTCAAAAGCAAAATCGTGAATACTCCACACGACTTATTCACAAATTCCTGAGAAAGTAAAGTTGTTAGGAGTCGTAATGATTAACGATTTTAGTGTTAATATTAATTTCAAAAAAATTAAAATTGTAAATGACTCCTAATGACTTCAATTTTACATAAATTCACTGAGAAGTTCTGGAGAGTCCTCACAATTCTATTTTTGAAGTCATTAAAGTTCACACAATTTAATCCACGATCAATAATTATTTCCTCACTTGTCCATTTTCGTAATTTTAAACAAATATCCGATTTTAGACTATGCAAATTTCTCCACAAGCAACTAGTTAATTAGATTCACTAGGTGTATTCTAAGTATGATAGTGGAGCTTTCTTTATTACAAGGGAAATGTAACTAATAAGATTGATCGACAAATAAGAGCAAGCTTCCCTTTATTGATTAGTGGTGTGAATAAAGGCTCTTAAGATGGGGACACAAGTGTTGATGATGAGACATTTTTCTATTCCTTATTATATAAATCATGAGCTTACTTTATATTTCATTATTGCAGTGTGTTTATATACACACTCACAGACACCAAATGCAACTTCATTTTATGCTCAACTTGCTTTTAGGATGGAAGCTGTGGTTGGTTTATCTAAAAGTTTAAGTAAGATGTTATATTCTTATGAATTAAACTCTTACATTTGGTCATAAATGCTCTAATAAAGACCAATTACTTTAAAACTTAGATGTTGAAGTGTCACAACATAACCCCTAACCAAGAGAATCACCATTGAAGATCTTTGGAGATTATTTTTTTTTTTTCATTGTTAAGCTGTTAGACAGTGCAATCAATAACAACATTGTGATAAAATAGTTATGCTTCATATCCACTTTAAAACAAAAATAAGCAAGGCACTTGCTAGGAAAATGAAAGTGGTTGCATCATATGCCACAACCTTATAGTGATCACATTGTCGGCAGCTTTCTCTCAGTCTTGGAACCAAAAAGAAAGGAAAAGCTTTATTGTGCTTTCCTTAAAGGCCATTAGAGAGAACCAATTTAATAAAACCTCTTTTAAAGTGCCTATATATAATGGACTCTACTTCCTTTCTTGTTCAGACCCTCTTTTTACTTTTTTTGTTTCAGACCCTTTTTACCTGCTATTCTTCAGTCAACCATGTGGTCAAAGTCAGAATGAATCTCAGTTTCCTTCCATCCATACACACACACACAGGTCTTATAAACTTGAAGCCAAACCAGAATGAAAACTTGATGATGAAAATTGGCCAAAATAAGTTGGAGCTGAAACAAGAAGCTTTGCATTATTCTAATAAAGTCCAAAACAATTATTGGATAATTGTATGCTTGTATTCTGTAGTTTAGTCCAACAGATGAAATTAGTGTCCACCTAACCTAACCACTCTGATCTGATATGTCTTATGAATGAACAATATATACATATCTTTTGATAATGTACTTTTAAGCATACCCTACAAAAATTAGATTCTAATTTGGTGTTTTGGTACCACTTAATTCAACACCAATAATCAAATTTCAATTCAACGCACATATAAGGGATTATAAGGGATTGACACCACAGCTAGATTTTTGAGGAGTGGTATCATTAGGAAGATACAATATCAATGAGACCTAAGCCCAATCATATAAGACATTGAGACCACTCTCAACCCAAAACATTAAGGCAATGGGTTAATTATGTCTTTATCCTTATATAGTGCTCTACTTTCTCATTTCTAACCAATGTGGAACTTAGACTCACACTTGGATTCTTAACGACCACTTCTAACTTAAAACCTTAAGACAATGAGTTTATGGATTTTCATATTTATATAATACGCAATTTTTTTTATACAATGTGAGACTTAGATTCATACTTGATTTTCGATAACATGTTGCTATTTTAATCTCATTTTATATATCGGAGGATTAGGCTCCATTTAAAAAACAGTATGATTATGTGAAAATTTGTTTCTGCATTCCCCAAATTAGCCCTTAGAACTTATAATGTTCTATAAGAATTTGAACTTCTATAAACTCACAGAATAGTATGAACACTTAGTTAGACTGACAGAAGTAGGTAAAATTCAAAACTCATTGAGTGGAAATAGCTTGGATCCACTTAGAACTCAAAATTAATCTCACATCTCATGCATAATGGCCAAGATTATTGAAGGAAATGTTTTTATGAAAAAGAAATAACTAACAGTCTTTGTCATATAGATGAACTTTTATGATTGATATATATAAAAAGAAAAGACTAAAACTGATGTATATCAGAACTTTTTGAGAAAAGTGTAGTGATTCTATTTACTCATTTTTCAACTAAGGATATATATGCAACTGTGTTCATCAGAAAACATATTATCCCACTTGTGTTCTACTTTAATTTCATGAGAAGTAAATGTTTACTGGGAATAACTTGCACATAGAGCAATAATTGTCAAAAAGCCTATACACTCTCTATCTCTACCTAAGCAAAGTTACCGTTTTTAAACCTAGAATTATTCACTGCTATTACCAATTCCACCAGAATGAAAGTCAAACACTGCAATCATAGTCTTGAATAAGCCTCAAAATACAATGGCCATGACACAGAAAAAGAATGCAAAGCATAAATATCCTTCATAAGGTGGACATGCTTCAATAAACAAGGGATATTTGTAGATCAACTTTAAGTAAAGAGAAAATTATCTGGACCCACATGAGTACAAAGCTACAAAACTTAGATGATATCATGTGGCCCACATGGAAATCCTTGTTTCTCTAGACCCCACTTTCATCATGAAAAACACACAACTGGGACATTCTCAATGAAACATACATATCCAACAATTATTACAAGCTTTACAAGGTCACTGGTTGAAGACTTGACTTACTTGTGAGGAGTAATTTCATCTTTCATTTTAAAAATTACCAAATTCAGAATCTTTAAGTAAAATAAAACTCCACCCTTCCATCACTTGTTTGTATATCATACCCTATTAAATAAAACTCACACATCTTTTGATGTTTATTCTTAAGTTTCTATTAAGAAAATTTATGTTAAGTGTAAATTACTCTTATGATATAAAGATTTACTCTCACTTAATGAGATAACTTTACCAAAGATTTAGATATAGTAACCCAATTCAAAAACTAACTCAAATTATGAAGATTGTCACTAGTTTGTATACTATTTATATTTAATTGACCTGAAATGATTAACAATCACTATGAATAACAGTTTCCATTTCTACTGGTTTAAAATAGAATGATGATCACTTTGAACTGTGGCCAAATAGTTATTACAGTCTCTATCTTGTGTGCCTTTGAGGGTTCAAATCCTGAAGCATGTCCATTACATTCAACTGGTCACACCATCATTATGTCAAGTACTTATATACCTTTAACGAGCGTTTGGATTCTGAGTGCATTGCTTCTGTAAATAGGAGAGAGAAAAAAACTTAGCACTCTGAGTCATGCTTAAGTTTCTCAGCCAAAAAATAAAACCGATGCTTAAGTTACAAGTTTGTTCGTGAATCAAGTTCCAAGATGTGTATCTAAAAGTTAGAAACGCATCCCTCGTACTATAATCACAGACACAGGGTGTGTCATGCTTCTTTCAACTTTATCATTTTCTGTGTACTTCACATGTTTAGGATCTGATTGTTTTAACTGTAAACTCACGTTTCGTGTGCAGAATAGAAAATGTAGCATGAGGTAACGTCCGATGATTGTGCCTTGTGAATTGTGCATAATAGATTGATTTAGATTGTTGATGTTCTTATCGGATTCCTCGTAAACTGTTATTGCAGGTATTGTGACGAGTATTAGAACACAATGGACTGTGAAATATGCATTAAAATAGATTATCATGCAATAACTACAAAGAAATTTCACAAACATACAAAATGGTGTAATTGAAATCATGCATGCATATGTAATTTTCAAACTCCATCACATGCTGCTTGTGTAAAACAGGAGATTGAGGATGAGGACAAGGGCTGTAAAACATTATTGGAGCCATATGTGAACAAAACTGTATGATGAGGTTTCCATTCACTGTGTTGTTATCAGTTTCTACAACTAGTGCTTACAGAGAGAACTGTTTCAGAAGTGGTTTAACGTTTTACTATTTCCAAACTAACAGCAATTTTTTACTTCATATATCTCTCTAGCCACCACCACCACTTTTGAATCTAATTTCTCATTGTTATTCACATGAAAGAATGGATTAGGATAAAAATGAACCAGATGCAATCAAAATGAAACACAATTTGTTTGGATAATCTTTTCATGAGATACTTTTAAAAAGGAAAAAAAAAAACTTGAACTAAAAACTATCTTATGTTTGTTAAATTCTATGATTTCTCCTTCATAATTTTTTATGTTTTTACTTTATGATGCATATATTTTGAGAAGATACAAAACACCAATAAAAAAACATAAGTCTAACAAAAACCTTTATATGGGAGAATTTCAATACAACAATCCTCACATCAAATCGGTATTAATGAATCTTTTAAGGAAATAATTCACTTAGGAATGAGGAAATATTAATTAAATCTGAGTCCTGTAAAATATTGACAATACTTTTCGACCTAATATTTTATTAAAATAATAAATTTATGATTTTTTTCTTATTACTCAATTTTTTAATATGTACTTAGATTGAATTTTCAACTATTTGAATGTAAACTTATGTTAAGCGTAGACAAACTATAATTTTAATTTTATTCTTTTTTTTAATAATGTAATGAGAAACATAGTCATAAATTTGGTGTATGAAAAAAAAATGTTAAATACCTTAAAACATAATCTTTGATTAATTTTTAGTGGTAAAATTGAAAAGGAAAATGAATGGTCTTAGTACTTTTTCAAAAAATAGACAAAACACATAAAAATATATAAACACATGTGGATGAGTCTGAAATGAGTGATGAAAATTGGAATCATTGATTTGGTTTCATTCCCTCTCCTTAGGCAGAGAAGAAGGCACTAAAAAATTGAAGGTGAAGAAATAAAACCTTAAAGACAATAAATAGTTGCGTTGTAGTTGATGACAAAATGGGTTATCACTCTCACGTGCCCCAAAGGACAGGAACATTTGTCTGTGTGCGAAGGACACTGCATAATACAAATCTCAATACATAAGAACCATGGAAGTGTGTATCAGTATAAATACATTGTAACAGATTTAGGTTTATTTATTAAAATCCCTAAATAACTTAAAGAACTCTAAAGAAGATAAGTTAAACACTGAAATCAGAAAATGGGAATTTAGAGACAAAGTCATGTGTGTACCTGCTAGAATCTTTAAAAGGAAAATTACATAAAGAAGTAGACAACCTTAAGTGCTTCACTTTGGATTCTCTTTCACATATGGATTACATGAAAAAAATGGTTATTTCATTGCAGCTGTCTCACACCTCCTATGACTAATAACCTTTTTCTTTAATTTAATTTACCATTAATTAAGTACATAATTTGGTTAGCCAAATAGTTTACATTTTCTCATCCAACACTTTGATTTATAAGTTCAAATTTATACACACCAATGATTATGTTTTTATAGATTAATTAAGTTTTAAATTTTTCATAAATTCGAATATTTTTTATTGAATTTTGTTAAATTTTTTATCCTGTTGAGTACTGAAATTTTTTTATACTTTTAAATTATGTTCTTGTCATTTAATTTTATTTGTTAAATGAACAATGTAGTAGTTATCTTATTTTGTTATTTTACTTACTTCTTTATATACATTAAAACATGTGAGATTTTATTATGAATATAAAATAAAAATGTGCATGTATTAATACCAATAATTTTTCATAGCACTCATAATCACTCATACAAGAAAAAAATTAAATAACATAAATTTAGTCAAAAAAATATAAAAAAATTAATAGGAATTCAATTAAAAACATTCAAATTTATAATAAAATCAAAATTTAATTAGGGTTACTTTTAATTCACGTAATTTTCTATTATCACTACTAAAATTTTTCATGTTTCATGAGATTTTTCTTACAAATTTGTTATAAAATTTTGCAAGAAATTATTTTTTCTTTTATTTTTTAAGAATTTTAATTGATAGATAATTTTTTTACAAATAATTAATTTTTATAAAATTATAAAATTCGTAAATATTTCCTATAAATCTTGTTTTGAAAAATTTTTCGTACAAAAACATTTTGCAAAAAATAAATGATAGTAATTTCTTACAAATTATTTTTTCACTACTACAAAAACTCGTATTTCTTGTTAATTTTGTTTTAAATTTTTATCATAGAAAATACTTATAAGTTTTTTTATAAAAAAATTGCAAAAAAATGTTACCTTTTTTTCACAAAATATTTTATATAAAATAACTTATTGCAAAAAAAAATTGTAGAAAATACTTGCTAATTTTATAATTTTGTAAGAAATAATTATTTATGAAAGAATTATTTGTCAATTAAAATTCTTAAAAAAAATAATAAAAAATAGTCTTTTTTCTAATTTTTTTTAACAAATTTGTAAAAAAAAAAACCATATAATATAAAAAAATTATTAATGTTCATAGCACAATTTGTAAGTATTTTTTAAAAAA
>Ga0099823_1002354_pt1 | contig 16976 bp, 13 predicted proteins | sample CowpearedBW_FD_76831 | JGI IMG/M metagenome (GOLD analysis project Ga0099823, IMG submission 76831) | Root nodule microbial communities of legume samples collected from California, USA - Cow pea red BW | ecosystem: Host-associated > Plants > Roots > Nodule | place: USA: California | collected...
AAACCCTTTGTCAATTTACTTATGAAATCATAAAATTACTTCATTCTATATATTTAAACAAGAAAGTTAAATATAATTAATATAAAATAGAGGGTGTTACAGAATATGCATGTGTTAAATGGTTTATGGGCTGAAATTGATGTGTTAGTATGATCTTTCTTATGGAACCTGATTGGATGGTTGGTTATAAATATTGGCATGAGATTGGTATGCATGATAACTTTATGTTTGGTTGGTGAAACATGATTTTGGTACCATGACCCTCAAGGTGAGAGCTCATGGTGGTGCCTTATGGTCAGGACGTAATTCAATGAATCTCTTGGTGAGATCTCATGGTGGTGCCTCATAGTCAGGACATAATTCCATGACTCTTTTTGGTGGGAGCTCATGGTGGTGCCTCATGGTTAGGACGTAATTCCATGAAGGTTTCGTAGTGGTGCCTCATTATATAATTTAGTAAGGATTCGAGTAAGGACGACATCCTAGAACTCTAAAGAGTTAGTTAGTCTCACGTATAGCGTACTTACTCAAGTGGTGAGAGTAGTAGGAGGCCCTAGTTTTTGGCGGGATAATGGCCTTAGATGTTTGAAGGCTAACCTTGTGTGTGGTAGGGTGAAATCTATTGGCAATGGCTCTACAGAGCAGTAGAGGCCACCACAAGTGCAAGCATCCATTGAATCTGACTGATTATATGTATCCAGATAATTGAGTCTTAGAGTTTTAAATTGTCTGTTATCACATGTTTGGTTGATTTATGTATCTTTGACTTTTAAATTGTATGCTCAATTGTATGATAAAGCTTTTGCACTTTAGCTTACCATTTCTACTTGCTTGTGTGTTTTATGTGTGGTTTTCTCCTTTTTACGATGATCATCAATTTATTGATGTGAGCAAATATGGGAACCCCTAGTGGTCGTCAAGGTGATGGAAATTCCGCTGCGTAGCTTATTTTGGGTTAGATCTTCTTACTATGAGTCTTCTTTTAGGGTTGTGACCTATGTATTATCCTGCTCCTTGAGCATACTTTTTGGATACTATTAAACTTTTATCCCGTTTTGTAATGGCATCTTGGTGTGCCTTAGTTTTCCTTTCCAAGTATTTCGAATAATTGTAAGGAATGACATATGTGCTCCATGACTTTGATCCTTATATTATTTTGTCTGATGTTTCATCTAATTATGTTTATTTATTAAATGGGACGTTACATTTATGGTATCAGAGTGGTCGTTCCTTAGAGTCTGTGGACTTGTGTGCCTGTTTAGCTTTCATTGTGTCTTCCTAGCGTTGTTATCTAAGTTTCTTGTCTAATCAAGTCTGATTGATGGTTTTTCTGTGTGGCCAGTGAAATGGCACCTCCTCGTAGAAATCCTCAACCTCCTCATAGTGATGCACCAGATATTGCAAGGGCGATAGAGGCTATGGTGACAACCTTGACTCAACAAAGTAACAATATGATGCAACAACATGAGGTGTCGATGCAGCCAGGAAGCATTAATGGAGCAACAACAGCTGGTGATGTAGCAGATGGAGGCTGCGAGGGTGGTTGTTGAGGCTGCTCATAGACATCATGTGGAGGCCCTCTAACAATTGAAGGAGAACAAGACAGCTACCCCCGTCTATGGTCCTAAATCACGACCTCACCATCCAATAAAGTTCAATGGCAAGACCAATCCAGATGCCGGAGACCAGTGGTTGAAGGATATGGATAGGATCTTTGATGCAAAGATGTGCCTAGAAGATAGCAGGTTGGCCTTCTCGGTGTACATGCTCACAAGAGAGGCAGAACATTGGTGGATCAGCACGAAGTCCATCATGGAAGAGAGGCAGGAGTCGGTCACTTGGGAAGTCTTTTAGTGTGGAGGACCGCACTTGAGGAGTGTTTGCCCTCAAATGGTAGGTTTCAAGAGATGCAACAAATGTGACAAGGAAGGCCACTTCGGTAGGGATTGCCCCACTCTTGCGAGGGTAGTGGTGCGTACTCCAATTCAAACTCCGACTCAAAACCAGCAGAGGAGAGGCGGCAATAGGCCTCAGGTAACAAGCAGTGTATATAGGGATGACAAAATGGGTCAGACCAGCCCACTAGCTCGCCCAAAAAAGGGCGGGCCAGGTTGGAATTTCCAACCCGTCAACCCGCTGTAACTCGTCCCGCCTGGCCCGCTAGTTTAGCAGGCCAAAATGGGCCAGCCCGCCAACCTGTATTTTTTTTTAATTTTTTTATGTTTAAAATTAAAAATAATTAAAAAATATAACTATATAAATAAATTTATAAACAAAATTTTAATAAAAAGTTAAAAAAATAAAAAAATAAAAAAAGTTAAAAAAATAGAGATGGGCCAGCCCGCGAGCCCGTCAGTCCACTCGAAGACTGGACAAGTTACAGTTTTCGGCCCGTTTATTGATGGCGGGCCAGCCCGACCCGACCTGTTTTTGGCGGACTATAGGAGTAGAGGCAGCAGGCTCATGTAACCTTGTTATCCCTAAGTGTATATGCCATCACTAGAGTAGAGGCAGCAGGCTCATGTATCCTTGTTATGGGTCGTTGTATGATTGCTAGTGAACCTTTGTGTGTATTGTATGACTTTAGAGTGACACACTCATTTATGTCAGAAACTTGTGTGAAAAAGTTGGGTCTGTCGGTTTGTGAGTTACAATGTGATCTTGTGGTATCTACTCCGGCATTGGGTTTGGTCAGGACATCATCCTTATGTGCTAGGTGTCCAGTGGAGGTAGAGGGATGCGTATACAAAGTGAATATGATAAGCCTACCTGTACAAGAGTTGGAGGTGATCTTGGGGATGGATTGGCTCTCTGCCAATCACATTCTTATAGATTGTCGAAAGAAAAGATTGTTGTTTCCCAACGTAGAGGAGCCTGAGTTGTTATCGTCTCAAGGGATCATGAAGGAGATTCAAGGCAGCGCGTAGTGCTTCATTATATTCACACATCTAGATGTGGAGAAATAGGGAAGGATGACGGTTATACCCGTGGGGCACGAGTTTGAAGATGTATTTTCGGAGGAAGTGTCAGGGTTGCCTCCCAGTAGGGAAGTCAAGTTCTCTATTGACCTAGTACCAGGAACTGATCCAGTGTCGATGGCTCCATATCGTATGGCTCTGGCGGAGTTAATGAAACTCAAGAGTCATATTGGGGAATTATTGGGGAAACAATTTATATAGCCTAGTACTTCGCCTTGGGGAGCACCAATGTTGTTGGTGAAGAAGAAGGATAGGAGTTCACGTTTGTGTGTGGACTACAGGCAGTTGAACAAGATGACAATCAAGAATAAATACCCCCTTCTGAGGATAGATGATCTGATGGATCAGTTGCATTGAGTGTCAATAATCTCCAAGATAGATCTACAATCAGGGTATCACCAGATCTTGGTGAAAGCGGATGATATGTAGAAGACAACACTTAGATCCAGATATGGGCACTACGAGTACATGATTATGCCTTTTGGTGTGACCAATGCTCCAATTGTATTCATGGATTACATGAATAGGATCTTCAGGCTATTCTTAGATAAGTTAGTCGTAGTCTTCATAGATGACATACTCATCTATTCCAAGACTCAAGAGGAACAGATCGAGCACCCGATGCTAGTGCTTGGTATTTTGAGGGAAAAGTAGTTGTATGCTAAGTTGTCCAAGTGGGAGTTTTGGATGGGAGAGGTACAATTCTTGGGACATGTAATATCTGCTCAGGGCATAGCAGTGGATCCAACAAAAGTTGAGGCAGTAGTGAAATGGGTAAGTCCCAAGTCAGCAACAGAGATCAAAAGCTTCGTGGGTTTAGCTGCCTACTATAGGAGATTCATAGAAGGATTCTCCAAGATAGTGGCGCCTCTGACACAACTTACTAGGAAGGATCAATCATTTGCTTGGACTGATAGGTGTGAGGAAAGCTTTTAGGAGCTTAAGCAAAGGTTGACGAGTGCTCTAGTGTTAATGATCCCTAATGTTGGTAAACCCTTTGAGGTTTATTGTGATGCCTCTCATCTAAGTCTTGGTTGTGTGTTGATGCAGGAGAAGAAGGTGATGACATATGCTTCAAGGCAACTTAAGGTGCATGAGAAGAATTACCCCACTCATGACCTGGAGTTGGCAACTGTTGTGTTTGCCTTGAAGATCTAGAGGCACTATCTGTATGGTGCTCAATTTTGTGTGTTCAGTGATCATAAAAGTCTTAAGTATCTATTTGATCAAACGGAGTTGAACATGAGACAAAGAAGGTGGATGGAGTTCTCGAAGGACTATGATTTTGAACTTTTGTACCATCGAGGAAGGCAAATTTAGTGGCAGATGCCTTGAGTAGAAAGATGATGCATATTGCATACCTTATGATAAAAAAGATAGAGCTGCTAGAGAAATTTAGAGACATGAAGTTGTAGGTTGAGTTGGGATCGGAGTTCATTAGGTGTAGTAACCTGACTATATCTAGTGACTTCTTGAACTTAGTCAAGGAAAGACAGTTAGCGGATGCTAGTCTGGTAGGAGTGAGAGAATTGCTTGGATCAGATGAAGCGAAGGATTTTGCCTTGGGTAGTGATGGTGTACTGATATTCCAGGGTAAGGTGTCTGTACTTGATGATGTTGAGGTAAAAAAGCTGATCCTTGAGGAAGGACACAAAAGTCGTCTTAGTTTGCATCCTGACATGACTAAGATGTACCAAGATATCAAAGAGACCTTCTGGTGGCAAGGCATGAAGAAGGATATAACTCAATTTGTATCAGCCTATTTGACATGTCAGAAGGCGAAGGCTGAGCACCAAAGACATGGTGGAATCCTATAGCCTTTGGACATACCGATATGGAAATGGGATAGCATAGTTATGGACTTTGTGACCCATTTGATGCGAACCTTTAGAGGTCACGATACGATCTGGGTTGTAGTGGATCGATTAACCAAGAATGCTTATTTCTTGGCAATGAACCTGAGGATGTATATGGCCAAGTTGGCCCAACTGTACATTAAGGAAATAGTGAGGTTGCATGGGTGCCGTCGAGCATAGTTTCAGATAGAGATTCGCGGTTCACTTCCCGATTCTGACAAACTTTGCAGAGTGCTTTGGGTAGCAAATTGACTATGAGTTCAGCCTATCATCCCTAGATTAATGGCCAATCGGAGAGAACGATTCAATCGTTTGAAGATCTATTGAGGACATGCGTGCTGGATCATTTGGGAGCGTGGGATGAAATGTTACCTCTGATAGAGTTCACCTACAACAATAGTTTTAATGCAAGCATTGGCATGACACCATATGAAGCTCTTTATGGCAGGAAGTGTAGGACCCCTTTGTGTTGGTATGAAGATGGGGAAGCAGTGCTAAGTGGACCAGAGTTATTGGAACAAACTATAGAAAAGGTGAAAATGGTGAGAGATAGGATGTAAGCCTCTTAGAGTAGGCAAAAGGCCTATGCAGATCGAAGGAGGAGACCTTTAGAATTCGCGGCTGGAGATCATGTGTTCTTGAGGGTGACCCAAACCACGGGTGTAGGAAGGGCTCTCTGCTCAAGGAAGCTTTTCCCTAAGTTTCTTGGCCCATACCAAATCTCGAGGAGGATTGAGCCTTTGGCTTATGAGATTGCTCTGCCTCCTCAGTTGGCCAATCTCCATCTGGTATTCCATGTGTCACAATTGAGGAAATACGCATTTGACCCATCTCATGTATTAGAAGCCAAGGATGTACAGATTAGGGAGGATCTTACTATGAAAGTACAACCCGTTGCTTTGGAGGATAGCCGAGTTGAGGAACATCGGGGAAAACCAATCAGTCTTGTCAAAGTCATTTGGGACCGAAAGACAAGTGACTATACTTGGAAGCTAGAGGAGGATACTTGGTAAGTCTTAATTTTCGAGGTCGAAAATTTTTGTTGTTGGGAAGAATGTAAGGCCCACTTAAATTCTGCCGTAAAGTTTAAGGGCCTACCTTGGTCTGTTGGGCCTAAGGTTGGCCCATAGGAGCCCAAAACCCCTAAACTAGCCCTAACCCTCTCATTTTACCACTTTTCAGAAAATGCTTCCCTTTCACCCTCTTAGAGCTGCAACAACGAACTCTGTTAGGGTTTGGTTCCAACCTTGGTCAAGCTAGCTCAACCCTTTTCTATTCCACGTAAGTTGTTTTTCAACTCATACTCTTTCTCCTCTGGTTTGATTTTCGTGGTTCCAACTAGGGCTTACCGTAGTAACCTATCTTTGCTCTGGTGTCACTGTTTCTAGCTCACAAAACTGTTCTTGGAGCTGTGTGCCTTCTGTTTGTGCCTACATCCCTTCACAGTAGCTTCCGTTAAGGTAAGGGAAGCTAGGGTTCATATGCTTTTTACTATATCTTGTCTGTTTTAGTTTTATTTCATGTCCATATGAGTTGAGTGTTGTTTTGGTTGTATGAAATGACTAGAAAATGTTGTTTGGTATGGAAAGTATGTTGATGCGTGCTTGAACAATGGCGAGATCTAATACTTTCGCCCAAGTGAGCTTGCCTCGCCTAGGTGAGAATAACATAACCGCACCCTGGTTCTTGCTCGAACTCTAGCTCAAGCAGAGAGCTTTCGTTTTGAGCAAGGTATTATGTCGCTCAGGCGAGAGCGGCTCGCCTAAGCAAGAACTCGTGGGAGACTGGTGCATTTCGCTGCAATTGTAGCTCAGGCGAGGAACCTCACCTTTGGGCGAGGGGTGGTCTCGCCCAGGCGAGGAAGGCTCACCCATGCGAGCACTCGTGAAATCCTACAAAGCTCTCTATTGGCAGTCTCGCCTAAACGGAGGCCTATACCTTGAGCGAAAGACCCCTTTTGCCTGAGCGAGGGTCTACGACTTGAGTAAAACTGGTACATGATTTGCTCTATGGATGTTCTTTCCTCTGTTTTTGGTTGATGGTCATATGTATAATTGAGTTACTCTGTTAAAGAATGAATTGGGTGAATATGCATGTGTTAAATGGTTTATAGGCTAGAATTGATGTGTTAGTATGATCTTTCGTATGGAACCTAATTGGATGGTTGGTTATAAATATTGGCATGAGATTGGTATGCATGATAACTTTATGTTTGGTTGGTGAAACATGACTTTGGTATGGTTTAGGACGTAATTCCATGACCCTCTTGGTGAGAGCTCATGTTGGTGCCTCATGGTCAGGACGTAATTCCATGAATCTCTTGGTGAGATCTCGTGGTGGTGCCTCATGGTGAGAACGTAATTCCATGACTCTTTTTGGTGAAAGCTCATGGTGGTGCCTCACGGTTAAGACGTAATTTCACGAAGGTTTCGTGGTGGTGCCTCATTATAGAATTTAGTAAGGATTACATCCTAAATTTCTAAAGAGTTAGTTAGTCTCACGTAGAGCGTACTTACTCAAGTGGTGAGAGTAGTAGGAGGACCTAGTCTTTGGAAGGATAATGGCCTTAGATGTTTGAAGGCTAACTTTGTGTGTGGTAGGGTGAAACCCATTGGCAATGGCTCTGCAGAGCAATAGAGGCCACCACAATTGCAATCATCCAGTGAATTCGACTGATTATATGTATCCAGATAATTGAGTCTTAGAGTCTTAAATTGTCTGTTATCACATGTTTGGTTGATTTATGTATCTTTGACTTTTAAATTGTATGCTCAATTGTATGATAAACCTCTTTCTCCTTTTGCGATGATCATCAATTTATTGATGTGAGCAGATGTGGGAACTCCTCGTGGTCAACAGAGTGATGGAAACTTTGTTGCGTAACTTACCTTAGGTTGGACCCCATTACTCTGAGTTTTTCTTTTAAGGCATTGTGGCCTACGTATTATCTTGCCCATGAGCATGTATTTTGGGTACCGTTAAACCTTTAGTTCGTTTTGTTAATGGCATCGTGGTGTGCCTTAGTCTTTCTCTCTCTATTAGGTTTTTTTTTTTATAATTGTAAGGAGTGACATTTTTACTCTATGACAATGCCCTTTATATTATTACTAGCGTACACACAGGCGTTGTCACGACTGTATGTACGTATTTTTTAAATATGCATTATATTAGTAGGTGATGATATAAAATAAAATTATTTATTAAAAATAAAGTAAAATATATCAGAAAAGATGAGAGAATAATTGTTGATAAATAAACAAAAAGAAAAGATATAAAAATAGACCATTTTATAAAAAAATTTGTAAAAGTAATGGTTAATTTTCATAAATTTAATAAATAATTATATTTTAAAAGGTAAAATTGATATTTTAAAATATGGACATAAAAAATGAATTCTCTTTATATATATTATACATATAGATATAAATTATAAATTATGAGTGATGTTTCATTTAATTACGTTTATTTATTAAATGAAACGTTACATTGCGCAATTGCGCAAGACAATTACCATATGAATTAGCCTTTTGTCCAGTAAAATTGTTTCAAAGTGAAATTGTTTTAATTGTGCACTTCAAAAATAGTTTCTTTTACGGTTGCTTCAATTATTACTTTATTTTTTACAATTTTTTTCTTTATAAATTCGTGACAGACATCATCATTAGTATTTGTCTTTTAGTATTTGTCTTGATATCTCATTTATGCCAATATCTGAAACCACAATTATCATTTATCCTCACATAAAATTTTATTAAAATTTAATTCATAATAATAGAAAAAAGTATACAAAAAAAAATAAAATCCATAGTGTTTCTATTGTTTTCCACCAGTCCAACTATACTGATTTAACTATCAATAAATCAACATTTAACACTCATAAGTTTCTTTATACTTTTATAATATTATAACTAATATATATATATATATATTATAACAAATTTCGAGATTTATGAGAGAATAATTTCTAATTAATTTTTCGTTGATTTCTTACAAAATATTTAGCAAAAAACTAGTGAGAAAACAACGAGATACTGAACTCATAGTTAAATTATAAGTAGTTAATTAGTGAGGAAATTTCTCCGTAGCAAACCTCTAGCAAAATATTTGTAGCAAATCCCTAATTAATCTTTAGCAAACTATTAGTAGCAAATTCCTAGCTAATAGTAAAGTAGGTATAGCAAATTCCTTACTAATCCTTAACAAAATGTTTGTAGCAAATTCATAGCTAAACCTTAGCAAAGTGGTTGTAGCAAATTCATTGTTAATTCCTAACAAAGTGGTTGTAACAAATCTTTCGTTGATCTTTAGAAAATTAATCCCTAGTTAAATCCTCACTAATCTCTAACAAATTGGTTGTAACAAATTTCTCGTTAATTCGTAGCAAACTGATACCTAACTAATCTCTCGCCAATTGTTTTATTCGATCCCTACTTAATCCATAGCAAAATCATAACAAATTACATCAGGTCAAAATATTTTATTCTCTTATTATTTTTTACCTCCATTTATTATCGATATGACGTAAAAATATAATAAATTTTACCAATCAATTAATATGAAACATGTCAAATTTATCACATTCAAAATAGTCAAAATTAAGAAGATAATCAAAGTTTTTAAACATCATAAATAAAATAATTATCAACATACATGATTAATGCCACTTGCAGAGTATACTTGTTAAAATAAATTAATGTCAAATAGGATGGTGACTCTTGTTTCTAAATCCGTATTTCATTCCCGAGGAAAATAAATAGAAAAATTATCTTATGGCAAACTTTTTTTACAAAGTTTTTATGAATAGAATTAAATAAATTAATTTTTTATTTTTTAATCAAAATAAAGTAATAATAGTAATATTTTTTTATTTAAAAAGGTAATTTGTCAAAAGTTTGTCAATTTTTTTTTTAAACTATCATCTTCCAAATAAATAATAGGCAACAAAAGTCCAAACTCCATGGGTCAAATGTAAAAGTTTTCATTAAAAGAAGTTCATTTCCTTTCTCCTGATAAGTAGGGCATAGCAAAATACATACTATTCCATCACCAAACCCCAAATAATCATAGATGTTTAATAAAAAAATAAAACATAGCAAAATCTTTTTATAACTAAACCCTCGCTAAATAATGAAAAATTAATAAAATATATATTCCCTCGCTAATTAATAATTTTGTTATAATAATATTAAAAATATTATATATAAAATTTAACAATTTTGGTATTGTGTTAGTTTAAAAATGAAAATAGAATAAGTATGAGTTAAATCATTATTATTTATAAATTAAAACTTTTTAAAAATATTCCCGTAATTAAGTACATTAATTAAAAAAAAAATCTATGTCAATAAATTGATCAATCTAATTATTGGTTTGCAATACAAGCTACGACTTCTAATCCATAATAAATATTAAAATCAATATGATTTACCTATTTTTTATGATTGAGGAAAAAATTGACTTATTTCGTTTCCTTATACTATTGCAGCATTCTGATAGTGGGATTTATGCATTGGACGATATTTATTGAAAATACTTTATTAATGATGTACAGAAAAAAAAAAAAATTATGGATAGAATCCGAGATGTGACTAAGGAAAACTGGTTAGTATTAACTAGTATTAAATGTGTATTTGATTCTCGAGCCTCTAACCACAACCTCGTCCACCAAATTATAAAATCTAAACCGGACCTGCTGCTAACAAACAGATTCGATTGGTGGATAAGTTTTGATTGGAATTTATATCATAAATGGATGGATTTGATTCAATTAATTAAAAACTTGAAGATCCTTGTTAATTTGATTTAGAAGTTTTAGTATAATAGGCAAAATTATTATAATTTTATTAAAAATATTAATTTTGTTAATTTTGGTTTAACTCTTTCAATTATTAAGAAAAGTAAACACGTACTTTGTCTTTAGTGATTGTTATCTGTCTTTATAAAAAAAAAACATTAATATGCATTTATCTTTTAAGAGAATTTTATACCTTTAGTTGTTTATTTTGTAAAATTAAAATTTTGTAGTTTCTTTAAGAATAATTGCTTACTAACATTATTATTATTATTATTATTATTATTATTATTATTATTATTATTATTATTATTTTAATAGATACATACGACAATTACTAAAATTTAAATATATGTTCAATTAATTAATTATTTACCTTAATAAAGAGGGTTCAAATAAAACAAATGAAATTAAAGCTTTTCTATTAAAATTATTTTTTTAGGCAAAGAAATTTTAAAATAATTCTAAGGCTTAAATAGTCATTTGATCCTAGTTTTGGTCGACTTTTTTCACTTTGGTCATACTTTTTGTTATATTTTTTCAATAACTCCTTTTCGTTAACTCCGTCTAAATCATTAACGGATGTGAACAGTAACTGTCACGTGTCATTTTTTGATTTTTTGATTTTTTTTTAATTTTTTTGATTTTTTTTTTAATTCTTTTAAATTTACACGTGTCAAGATCATATTATTTCACGTGTCATTATTGATTTTTTATTTTGATTTTTTAATTTTTTTTAATTTACTTTTTTTAATTAAAAAAAATCCACGTGTCAAACTAATATCATGCCACATGTCAGAATCAGATTTTTATATTGAATTTGGTCCTAATATTCGTTATTTTTTTTAATTTGGTTCTAGTTTTTTTTTAATTTAGTACTTTTTTTCCTCTCCAAAGACAAAATATAATTTGTATATAAACGTGGCTTAATTGCAGTTATATGAATATTCTTATTAAAATACATTTTTTATTAAATATTTTTAATTTAAAATTAGAGTTGGTTTAAAATTAATATTTTTAACCTCTTAAAATTTTAAATTAATGGTGTTATTGCTTTTTTTTCGTTTTAATTTTAAACTAACGCTAATTCTAAATTAAAAATATGCATTTTAATATATATAAATTAAATTTTGTCTTAATTTGGAGATGAACAAAAATGTTAAATTTAAAAAAAAATTAGGACCAAATTGAACACAATTAACGAATATGGGACCAAATTGAATATAAAAAACTAACTCTGTGGCATGATATTAGCTTGACACGTGTATTTTTTATAAAATTAAAAAAATTAAATTTAAAAAAAATTAAAAAAAAATTAAAAAAATTAAAAAAAATTAAAAAATCACAAAAATGACACGTGGCATGATATTGGCTTGACACGTGTATATATTTTTAAAAATAAAAAAAATTTAAAAAAAAATAAAAATTTAAAAAAAATTTAAAAAAATAAAAAAAAAATCACAAAATGACACGTGGCGGTTACTGTTCACATCTGTTAACTATTTTAACGGTGTTAGCAAAAAAGACTTGATTGAAAAAATATAAAGAAAAGTATGACCAAATTCAAAACAATTTCAAAAATATGACTAAAATGAAAAAAGTCGATTAAAACTAAAACCAAATTTAAGCTTAATTCTAAAATAGGTAAAAAAAAGTTTGAATTTTGAAATAGGAAGTTGAGAGAATTAAAAAAATGACATGTGGGATTGTGCTAATTGTATTTTTTGTAAATGACAAACTTGGGCAATGCAGAGAAAGGCATGAAAAGCTCGAGAAACAAAGTAAAACGCACGGAAAACAAGGTTAATTTTTTTTTTATAAACTTTCTTTGTAACTATGGGATGAAATGGAAAGTTCAAAAATATAATAAACAATAACTGAATATCTGAATTGCATAATTGATTCTCTCGATCCTTTCACTGCATAATCAATTTCGCAGTGTATATAATTTAATATATTACTAAATAATAAATTATATATAAAGTTTTTATAATTTTTATTATAATATAGTAAATAATAAAAAATAAAAATAATACAATAATAAATAAGATAAAGTAATTAAGCTAAAATTTATATTTTATAAATTAATTTACTTTAATATAGTACTATTTTAAAATTTAATTTGTTGTTTATTCAAATTTTAGAATATTTTTTATTTTAATTTAAAATCTATTTTCATTCTAACTTATAATTTACAAATTAATTTTAAAATATATGAAAAAAAATTATTTTACCAAATCAATTACATATTCTACGAACTTTTTTATTATTTTACCGTTTTTTCTATTGAATTTGTTTTCTAGTAAAATATTACGTCTGTTTTAACTGACATTAGTCTTTTCAAACTGTCACTTTATACATAGTATAAAATGACGGTTTTTACAGCGGTTCATCTTAAACTGTCATATTATATTTTGTGATGACAAGAATTATGATATTTCTGGAAATCATCGCTCAAATAAAAAATGACGGTTAAAAATGACGTAAATTACAAAAATAACTGTCGATATTTACATTTTTTTTTTGTAGTGTTTCCATTTTTTTTTTCATTTCCATCCTTTCTCATTCTCTTAAATACATCCTAATCCAAACATATCTTAAAGGATTTAAATTATTTGTTAAATAAATTGACACAAGGAATTATAGTTATCAAAGAGTGAGATGTAGAGAACACTGAAAATTTTCAAAAGAATAAAGAAGGCATATGTGGTTACATGTCTTCGAAAATAAGACCGTTTTCAACAAATATGCAACATGTCAGTGCGAAAGTTTTGTGTTGCAAAGAAAATTATCATGGAAATGGAATTTGGAATAAGAACTTAGTATGTAAATAGAAGCTAAAAGTAATGTTTTAGGTGAAAAAATTAAGCAGTTAAATATGTTTTTTTTTTTCTAAATTATTATTAAAAATTTTGTTTTATTTTTAAACTAAATTATAAAATATTTAATTTTTATATTTTATGAAAAATAATGTAAAATATCTTTATATTATAAAGAACAAGAACTAATACTTTATAATTTAATTTAAAACCTAAATATAATTTTTTATAATAATTTAAAGATGAAAAATATATTTAATCCAACGCTGAGAGCACGAAAAATTTTCTAAAGCAACAACAGGGACAGACAAATAGAAAATTCCATGTTGACATTAACAATTTTATAGCAATTATTCAAGTGGTTTAGATAATATCTTAGTTCTATTGTGTGCCTCTAATTAATCGAGGTTCTTCTTATGTAGTCTCCTATTATTTATTTTTCTAGTACTTTCTTTTTTTTAAATGTATGCATTTTTACTTTGATTACTTGAAATTTTACATGTAAGACATTTTTTTTAACTAATTAAAACATATTGCAGGTTTAAAGCTTTGTTTCTAAACACTTTTTTTATAATATAACTGTAACACCCCGTTTAATAATTATTTTTAATTCAAATGAATGTCACACAGATAATATAAGAGACAAGTCCTGGAGTATGAACACCACTCCTTACAATATCCAGAAATACTTAGAGAAATCCAAGGCACACCAAGATGCCAATACAAAACAAAGTACAAGAATTGACAGTAAACAATTGATACTCCAAAAACAAGGTAATACATGGGCCATAACCCTAAATAAAACTCAGAGAAACGGAGACCATCCCAAAGGAGCTAAGCAGCGGAATCATCATTTCCCTGTTGACCACGAGTAGCTCTCGCATCTGCTCACATCAATAAATTGATGATCATCGCAAAAAGAGAAGAACCACACACATAGCAATCAAACAAGCAAAAAGGGAGAGCTAGAGTAGAAAACAGTTTATCATACAATTCCATATCATTTTACAGTCCAAGATGCATATGTCAACCAATCATGTTATGTCTTTTCAAACAATACACTAAGACACGACTCATACGGATACATATAATTAGTCGAATTTAGCGGAAGCTTGCACCTGTGGTGGACTTCCCTACTCTACCGAGCTAAATGTTATAATGTCTCATGCCCCCCATACAAGGTTAGTCCTTAATAAGTTTCAGGCCTCCTGCTACTCTCACCACTAGAGTCAGTACGCTCTTTGTGAGACTATCTGACTCTTTAGAGTGTCAGGATGCAACCTTACCTTGAATCCTTACTAAATTATATAGATGGGACACCACCATGAACTCCCACTAACAAGGGTTATAGAATTACATCCCGACCAACTGAGGCACCACCATGAGAACTCACCTAGAGATTCATGGAATTACGCACTAACCCAATGAGGCACCACCACGAAACTATCGTGGAATTACGCCCTAACCACATACAAATCATATTTCCAATAATCATGTCGAATCCTTTATCATGCCATAACCATGCCACTTTGATAACCAAAAATCCCATTCAAGTCACATGCCAAGATCATACCAAACTTATCATTCACAACCAATAAACCATATCCCTCATGCATAATCATTCTCCTAATGCTTTTAACATAACAATCCAATCAAACATGTGCCAACCATCAAAGAACAGAGAAGCGACAAAATAGAAATGCACCCTCACCCAGCTCCTCGAGCAGAGGGGAACAGTGGCTTACGCGTTCTCTTGCTTAGGCGAGACCTCCCTGCCTGAACGAGATAGACTCTCGCTCAAAACAGGAGCTCGTCGCCTAAGCGACAGCTCACGCAAACAACATGGGCGAGTTGCTGCAAATCTCGCTTAAGCGAGACACATTCGCTTGAGTGAGAAAACCAGAACCCTCCACTGTTCACGCAGGCCAACATCAATATTCCATCAGAGTAAAGCACAAATTTCATTCACAACATTGTACACACCATACATACATCAGAAATACGAAACATGCCAAAAATGGTAAAGAATCGATTTAAACTAAGAAACTCGACCCCAAGCTACTGAGTACGACGAACCTCGAAACAGATTCACGAAGTGAGTAGGAGCTGAGTTTTTGAGCTAGCTTGACTAGGAGGGGACCAAACCCTAACAGAGCTTTCTGTTGGGAAGAAAAGGTGAGTTGTAAGCACTATTTCGCAAAAGTGAAACCAGAATGGGGTTTTGGATGCTTTAGGGGGCCTTGGCACTCAATGGCTAGTCTTAGGCCCATCTGATTAAGATAGGTCCTTAAGATTTAGGACAGAAAAAAAAAAAAATAAAGTGGGTCTTACATTAATTAAGACTTTAAACTTTATAATTAATTAAAATGTGCAAGTTTTACTATTATGCATTTATTTATGAAATTTAAATTCTCATTAAAAATAAGCATACAAATATTTCGTTCTAGAATTGATTATTGTATTCATTTTTATGATTTATCATAAGGTTATTTTACTCTTTTATTGTACTTTTCCATCTAAACCAAATTGATAATCTTAAATTGTTAGTCTAAAAACATTCACAATTAGTATTCATTTTGTAATGAATAAAATTAAATGTTTATTTTCATGTTATAATCATGTTTTGCTAATTATGACTTTTTACTATTAAATTTTAATATAAATACGAGTAATTAATTTTTAATAATAAATATCAATATAACATTTATATAAATAATATATTTGGTCTTAAGAGAGAGATAATATTTCTCTATTTTGTAAAAAAAAATATTCGGACAAAATTGAAACAAATAGAATGAAGACTAAATTGAAATAAATAAATATTTGTGGGGACTAAATTAAAACAAATAGATATATCTAGAGACTAACTTGAAATCAAGAAAATGACACTTGGCAGGGACATTGACAACGTAACACTGATAATGCCACGTGAGACACAAAGGATCTGACACGTGGCATTTTTTTTAAATTAAAAAAAAATTAAAAAATTAAAGATGACACATGACACGGTGTTAACAGTGTTAATAATCTTTTTCTACAAGAAATCTAATGGAAACAATTCTTCAAAAATTGGGACGAAATTGAATTTTTTTTTTTAAAAATAGATACCAAATTGAAATTTCTGAACAAAAGTAAACATCAATCTACTAAATTAAAACAAATAGATATATATAAAGACTAAATTGAAATTAAGATAATGATACTTGACAGGGACATTGACAACGTGACACTGACAATGCCACGTGCCACACTAAGGATCTGACATGTGACAATTTTTTTTTTAAATTAAAAAAAATTAAAAATTAAAAAAAAATAGAGGTTGACACATGACGCGATATTAATAACATTAATAATCTTTTTAAAAAAAAGATCTAATTGAAACAATTCTTCAAAAATTGAGACGAAATTAAAAGCTTTTTAAAAATAAGTACCAAATTAAAATTTTTGAACGAAAATAAATATCAATATACTAATTAAACCAATAAATTTTTGAACGAAAATAAATATCAATATACTAATTAAACCAATAAAT
>Ga0099823_1002355_pt1 | contig 16974 bp, 10 predicted proteins | sample CowpearedBW_FD_76831 | JGI IMG/M metagenome (GOLD analysis project Ga0099823, IMG submission 76831) | Root nodule microbial communities of legume samples collected from California, USA - Cow pea red BW | ecosystem: Host-associated > Plants > Roots > Nodule | place: USA: California | collected...
GCATAATTTTTTCCCGTCTTTTTCATATTAATGATTTATTAGGAGGAAAAGACGAGGATTATAAGTTATAACCTTGATTCCACATTCAAGAAATCACTAATGTGCGTGAGAGTACTATGAGTTATCTCATGCCACCTGCCACCCTTAGAAATGGCTAATACTCAAACCAGTTTTGTTTATTTCTGATGTAAATGCTTATGGTAGACTAATTTTCTTTTTATGCCAACCTTCAGTTCAAAAACATTTTAATGGTGAATAGTGGAACCTATGTTGACAAGTTGTTTTTGAAGAAAGTGTTCACTAATAATATAAAGTAGTTGCCTCTGTTGATTTTTGAGTTGGGGGAGTTGAAACAGAACGAAAGAAACTAGGAAAATTTTGTCTGAGAATCATGATATGTTATGTAAAAAAAGTTATCTACATTATACTAACTTCTTTTGTAAAACCAAAAGTCCTGGTAGTGTTGCCTTGGAGATGAAAAAAGCAGCATAAATATGTAAGCCAAGAAACTGTTCCCTTGATTTATAGACTGTGTGGTTAATGCTTGTTGCTCAGTTTAGCAACGAGAGGTAGTTGAAGGTGTCAGTTACAATACGAGTTGTATGTAATGACTTTGGAACCAGAAGCTACAGTATTGTTACTGAAACTGGTTAGTGGGCTTATTGACTGCGATATTAAACTGTATGAGAATTTTTTCCAGCAGACAGATTCAATTGTTGGGTCAAGGAGAGGAATAGTTGGTTTTAACATTTTATGCATGGTTGACACTGTCCATACAAGGTCACTCTGTATCAACTATGTTTATAACTATAGAGATCAACTTCCACGGTTGAGGCAATGCACTCTCATGTGTTTCTTCATTACCATGTCTTTCATAAACCAATTTGCGATAATTTTGGATGTTCTATGTTGTTGTATGTTTCCTAAACTTTGTAAAATTATTAAATTTGTGGTTATTAACTTTTCTGCATTTGATACTGTAATTTCAAATATGCACCTTTTAGTAATTTCATCAAAGAGAAGCTTTTGTTAAAAAATCTCCTAGCAGAACTTATCATTTACGTACTCATGCAAGAGTACATCCAAGCCCAAAACAACTTGTTGAGAAGTAGCTTTTAACATTAATGCTTTTATGATAAGCACGTTTCCTGTATGTACTTGACCGAAACAATTCATTCAAAACAGGACCAAAGAAATTTTAGTGCTGCTTGCTGCTTCTGCTCTTCACAAGCTTTATTTATGAGCACATGCTAACTAAACATGTCGATTTCAGTGTTTAATAACTGCAGTATACATCACCTCAGCTAGTTACACTCAAATACCTTGTGCAACTCATATTTTTCAAAAATCTTCATTCAGGTTAATTTGTCATGGGAAACAAATTTGTCAGGGGAGACAAACCGGAGAAGCAAGAAAAGAATGACATAATATTACTTAAAATTGTTCCTCCAGTGGACCAGACATATGTTAAATGGCTTGCCAAAGACCTTGCAAGAATTCACAGCTTTACTCCCAAACGTGCTCGCCCAGTGCAGCCGCCAGATCATTATGTAGAATATATGAAGTTAAATGGATGGTTGGATGTGGATTTGGATGATCCTGATCTTGCCCATTTGTTCAAGTAGACGAATTCTGTATAACATATAGACAATTAGCGTGACTTTATAGCTGCATTAAGATAATATTAAATTGTTCAGTTAGCAAGAAAAATGGTAGACATGTTGTTTTTGTTATTGTAGATGGTTGTATTCCGAAACACTAGTGTTGATCACAACTGAAACATGCTATATTTTATACAATAGAATTTTTTGTTCGATCATGTTCTATTGTTCTTAATATCATGTGTGCTGGCAATGTGATTTGTCACATTAGGAAGTTTATCAACATTTGTAATAGCCATGTAATGATATGAACATTCTCTTCTCTGACCGAGTTCTTAAAATTTTGCAAATGAATTGCAAGGATAGGATTTGGGTTGTTTCTTCCTGCACCCATCAAATTTTTTCATGCACCCATCAAATTTCTTAGATAAGAGCAAAATAAAATAAAACCAAATACAATTAAACGATACAAACAATACGCACGTCTTGTATATGTAGCATTAATCAAAAGTGAAATATGTACTCATCGTTCCAATTGGTAAGATCGAAAACAATTAATTGAGTGATCTCCCTTGAACTTATCGTGTGCTACTCAACTACTCAAGAAAGGTTTCATTAAATGGTGTAAGAAATCATGTGCTATTCAATGTTACATTAAGATGAAACCGCTTTGGCCCGTCTCATCTCTCTAATTGACGAGTAAAGATAAATCGAGACAGGTTGGTTCAATGATTCGTTAACTTACTTTTTTAATTTAAAATCAAAATAAAAATCACAACACAATACAATACTTAGGGTAAACTAATGAAATTTTAATCATTTATATGCTCAAACAACATATTAATTCATCCATCTAGTATATAACATAATATCATTCAATCACAACTACTATTCATTAAGACACTAACATGACCTAGACTCAATTCTAAAATATTTATGCATTTAGTTGAATATTTATGAAGTCTTGCACTTGTCATGTAACCTGGCAGTACAATATCACGATCGGACCAAATTTACCAATTCTAAAATTATTCTTTCATGATAAGGTTAACTCACTATAACATTGTCAGCATGGTCAACATGGTGTTCCCTTAATTACTAATCCTGTTATAGGAATCTCCTTCAACTCTTGTCACCTAAATTTCATTCTCTACATGAGTTTAGAAGAGTTAGAATGACTTCACCCTCTAAAAAATAATGAGTATAAACATATATTTATTACCCATGTTAAGTCCGAAATGATCTCGATAAATTTGTCTAAAATGACCTCAAAGTACTTAGTTATCATAGTTCAATGTCATCAAATTTTATGATTCGTAACGATATCTAAAAATTATTCACTTATATGTTCTTTCTAAACAAATTTTATTATAAAAATAAATAATTTCATTTTTTTATCAAATAATAATTATTTCGGAACGTTACAAACATTATTTCCCATAAACGGATGATAATTACTAAAAATTAAACTAAAGACATTAATTGTTAATAAAATATAAAAAAAATAGTAAAATTAAATTTTTATTCTATATCTGTAATTTTTGTTACTAAAAAAAGTATAAGAGAAATAAAGAAAATTAGAAGTTTGATTTTGGTTGTTGTCACAATCAGAGGCAACCGAGTTTGAAAAGAGTAAGTTGCAGGTGCTTTGGATTGAGACGTCCCAATGCAATGACTCGGATCCTACTCACTCTCCACATCTTACTTCAACAACACATACAACATTCCAAATTCTAACACGTTACATTTTTATTATTATTTTTTATATTATTACCATTTAGTTCAAACCGCGTGAGGTGACTCTGCTCAGAATTCAATGTGATTGCGACCTTCATCACAAATTACCTTCCTGCATATATAAGTCTTGCACTTTCGCTCTGTTTTTCACGTCTCAATTGTTTCATATACACATAACCTCTCAACAATTTTTTCGTATCTCTCATTACCAATCCCAGATAGATCAATATGGCTTCAAAAGATGGTAACGATTCACCATTTTTTTTTCTCTTGTTCAATGTTTTTGCTTTCTTATTTGCACAGACTGAATTCATATCTGGGATGCAAAACAGGTGCAGTTATCGTTATCATGGGTGTCAGTGGCGCTGGAAAGACGTAAGCTTCTTCTTTTTCTTTTTTACACATTTTGTTGTTATGGTGGTGCTGTTTTCATATTCAGTTTTCATTTTTGGATTACATTAAAATTTTTTACTAATTTTCAATCTGTTTGATGTTTTCGTATATTTGTTTTCCCGAGAATCACTGAACATTCTTTTTTTTTCTCTGTTTTTTGTTATAAATCTTTGGGGATCAGAAATAAATTGACATTAGAATGTGAAAGACAGCATCAATCAGAAGGCATGAAAGTGTTTATGTATACAAACTTATAGAAAGAGATGATCATTGTTGAATATTTCTGTTGCTAGTGATTGGTTAACACTTTTTATTGGTTATGTGTTTACAGAACAATAGGTCGGAGGCTGGAGAAAGAAATACAGTATAAGTATCTTGATGCTGATGATTTTCACTCTGAATTAAACAAAGGTGTGTGTGTGGTTTACGCACAAGGACTGTTTCTATCTGTTTTCTCATTTCTTTTCTCATTTTGTTTTGTTTTCATCTCATTTCTTCCAATACAACAGAAAAGATGAGAAAGGGAATCCCACTCACAGATGAAGACAGGATGCCATGGCTTGAAGCACTACGTGATGTCATAAATGAATACTTGGATAATGAAAAGGGTCTGATTCTTGGTTGTTCTGCTTTGAAGAATCAATATAGAGAAATGCTTAGATCAGGTTACCCTGCTTATAAATGGGGGACTTATGCAAGTCCTGTTAAATTCATTTTGTTGGATGCTCCTGCTGAAGTGCTGAGTGTTCGAGTTAGTGCCAGAGCTGCAGAAGGAAAACATTATATGCCTGCATCACTTCTGCAATCTCAGTTAGATTTGCTAAAGATTGATGACTGCGAAGGAATACTTAAAGTTGATGCTACTTTGACACCTCAAGCCATTGTCAACACCATTCTAAACATGCTCCACTTTCAGGGCTGTTTCCATCGTGATTGTATTGAGTTTCATTGATAAAATGAATCTCTAATAATTTCATGGTTTCAACTATAGTTTGTACAAATAAAAGGAGGAATTTGATTATGGCTGAAGAAAAGGGGAAAGAGAATGGTTTAGAGCAGGATAGGCTATAGAGAAAAAAGGGCTAAGCTGTACATATGATATTCTTATTGGTTGATGCTATTCTATTTGTTTTTCACCATATATCGAATATAAGAAAATTCCCAGTTTAAACAGATCCTAGTTTTGCAATTGGATTTGTTTTCTTGTTATCCTTTAATTAAACTTTAATGATGTGGTGACTGTACAAACTAAAACACAGAATAATTTGAATCAGAATTTGGTTTTGTTCGTCTTCGCAAGAATGAATCGGATGTATTGAATTTCAAGATTGGCCAGACTGGATAATAATTAATATTGAAATTTGGTGAGGAGTGTCGACCATGGTTGACATCTGGAAAAAGAAAACTGACTTGACTGATTTTTGTGCTGCCATGTTGCCTGAGAATTTGGTATAGGAAAGAATCCATAGCATGCGCATGAGAGTGACAAGACAATCATTAACTATGTTGTCTCGTTACCAGGCTTACCTTAAATTATCTGCAACTTGTTCCAAAGGTGACTTTAGTAAAACATAAGTTGGGCAGCCATTGTGATTCTCCACAAAAAAAAAAAAAACTTAACTGTGAGTACTTTAGGCTTTGGAAAAAAGTAAACAAAAAGTTCCTGTAAAAGTGAAGGAAAAAATTGTTTGTATCTAGTTAAAAATGTTCAACTTATTCTATCTTTTACTCTCTTTTTTTTCATCTTTGAAGTTATAACTTGATCGGCAATGGGCCCCCAAAGTGCAAAAATCCTACCTATTTTCCCCGGTTTTTTTCAATGAAAAAAAATGTTGTAGCCTGCTTCACACAAGACTTTTCTGCACAACATTTGAATGGGTGGTAACTACAATTAATTAATTAATAAAACAAAACTAGCCTGTTGCCCCTATAGGTGACACGCAAATTAATTATGGAATCTTTTTAATAATGTCCTTTAACCTTTGTTTACTTTGCTTTAGCCTATTTATTGTTAGCAGGGGGTGCAAGGACATGAATTTGTGCTGAAAGTAGGGGTAAACAAAAGATTTTATATATATATATAAATAATAACACAAATTATTAATAACAAATAAAATCATCTTTCTTTTTACTCATTTTTATTCTTTTTCAAATCATCTAAACAATTTTATTTTTCACTCTTTTTTCTTTTCTTTTGTATTCCCTTCGTTTATTTTCTTTGGTACTCAATTTCTTTCTCACCATCAAAATATGCATTAGGGCCTTTTTTTTGCTCTTCTGCACTCCTTTTCATGACCCAGAAACCATGCACTCTGCTGTCAAAACCATCTTGGCTGATTGTCATTTTTTCTCAATAGATACTTCAGACTGATATCTCCTCGCGTACAATCCTCTGAGAATTAATTATAAAGCCAAAATTGTATTTTCAGCAAAACAAAGCATCAACATCATCACAAGAAAAAATCAATAAAATAATTGAGCAAGTCATAAAACACTATCACAACAGGAATTGTAAACCACCACTGAACAGTTTGATTTCAATAAATGTTCCTAGAGGTGCATAAATTCAGGTTGGCTTTTCGTGTGGGCTCCTCGGCAGCACTAGTCCTCTTTCAGGGGAGGTACAGAAATGAAGATCATAGATTTCCTTTTTGTCACCGCAGCAAAGCCTTATTTTTTCGCCTTGGCAAATCTGAGGCAACGGTATTTTTCACCACTTACAGTAATTTCAAGAGCTCCATCTTGGTTATCTTGATTTGACGCAGTTCCCATCAAAACACTTTTCTCTTTCTCCAGATTGTCTCTCTCCATCTTCAGCCTTGCTTCTTGTCGGGCAATCTCAGCCTGGAACATTCAAAAATTGAGGACAGTGAAGATGTCTGATTTTTTGTTCTTTAATTGCAGGGTCATAAATGGAAATTTCATACAATGGATATTTTTTTTGGTAAATAGAAATATTGTTAGATTGTTCGGTCAATTTCAATCTTTTTTGTTTCATATTCCCAAATGAAACAATATTTATGCTTGACGAATAATGTAGCACACATCTTCACAAAACGTAAAATAGGCCACTGAATGATGTAGCACATTATATCTTCACAAAACATAAACTAGGTCCCAGGAACGTGTCTGAAACATGTTATCAGTCATTAAAGACGTAAAAAGAAGTGTGGTGTAGAGTAGAAATGCCTGAAAATATAACGCTCAAGTCTAAGGAAGAAACATTTTGCAGAGGGGCTTCTCTGGTGTCATCTGATGAATTGATGGCAAGAACAACAATCACTAAAACAATATGCCAAAGGTAGACTCCTAGGGCAAAGGAATTTCAACTTCAGATCTAATATGAAGAACATGATTCAGATTTCAGATGATTATTGAGGATCACATTGACTAAAAGTAAGGTTAAATGGACTGCAAATCTCATTTTACAAACCAATTTTATGAGACTGAGTTATTTATATCCCCACTTTCTAAGATGGTATCAAAGTCATGCCGAGCTTGTTATGTCATCTGTTAAAAGACTCATAAGATGGTATCAAAGTTCTCCCGAGCTTGTTATGTCATCTGTTATAGGACTCACCCACAAATATTTAATTTTTCACTGGAAATGTTCATTCTTTGATGTGAGGGATGTGTTAAAGATCTCATATGGACTAGAGATGAAGTCAAATAATAGTATATAAGACCTTACAAGTCAGCTACTTAAGTTACTGCTTAACCCTTTTTTGAAATTCTTACACTATATATTTAGTCTGCTTCTTGCAACCATGAAGCAAAAGTTTTAGTTATATTTGTTATCTCTAGCTTAAAGTTTTAGGGATTGTTGTTTATATTTAGAATTGTTCCAAAATATTAATTGAGTCATAACTCCTAATAAGGGGTTCGTTATGTGTCAAACACAGAAATTTGGGGGTTGGAAAGCTTCATTTATTCAGATTGTGATACATAAAGAATCATTTCTATTAATTGAGTCATAACTCCTATTAAGGGGTTCATTATGTGTCAAACACAGAAATTTGGGGGTTGGAAAGCTTCATTTATTCAGATTGTGATACATAAAGAATAATTTCTCCGTAAACATGATTAAAAGCCACTTTGCTTTCTTTCTTCAGTTTCAGAAGCATTTGACTAAAATTTGTCAATATCAATGTATCTGGTACAAAATACTCAAAATAATCAACCTCACATTGTTTTAGATAAAAAATCACTTCCTTGTATAATTTCAAGTGTCTAAAGGCCAGTTTGCTTCCTTTCTTCAATTTCAGAAGCAGTTCACTGAAATTGCATCAATATCAATGTATCATCAACTTCAAATTAATCTACTGCATTTCACTTTGTCAATTATTCACCAAAAGAAGAGATGAGATATTCACTGGTGTACCGCAAGCTCACAATTTAGAAATTAGGAAAATAAAATGAAATGCTACATCGTGATTAAATGTAGGTCATATGTCACATAATAGGATTTCTGTCAAAAGTCAAGTGAAATTGGCATTGCCACATTGCTATCACAGATCTTGCATAAAAATACCAGAGGGGCCTAGCAGAAAATTTAGGAAAGGGAACTACTACTGAGACAAAAATCTAAGAACGACTTGTTTAAAAAATTATGTACTTTTAGACGAATTGAGAACTACCTAGTAATTTAAGCCATAATTCATGCAAAGCCATTTCCATGCCCAGTAGAAGTGTAGAACACAGTTAACATTTCCATATTTTTTGTTTATTTTTAGACATTGAGAACTACCTACCTAAAAATATAAGCCATAATTCATGCACAGCCATTTCCATGCTCAGCTGATAAAAGGAAGGTAATCAGAGTTTTATCAATAAAACTAAATTAGGAACAACAGTATTCTTTCACTTCATCTGATCAACCATAAACAGTATTTTACAATCATTGGCATCTTTTATTGATTATTGTGCAAAGTACTACTAGAGTCTTGCAGCAACAGTAACAAAATAATTTGGGTTCAACTTTCTCAGATGTTTGCATAACAAAGACAATTCTTATATGTAAAAATTAACAGAAGCATAGCTATGGGAGTGTCCCAATGACACAGGTCAGGCTGTAGGACACATACTATGGGTTCAAACCCTGTAATGCAGTTCATCCCCTTCCCATGCCCCTCTGGACTTACTCCAATGCCCACCTTTGTAGTCAGTCCTCACTTGAACCAAAAACAAAAGTTGAGAGGAAGTCTATAGTTATTCATCATGTATATGTTGGATATCCCACATGGATTAGAAATATAGCCAAATTATGGTGGAAACCTCACCTTACTGAACCAATTTTGTGATGTTGAGTTAGACTTGAATTCCACTTTCTTAAGGCAGTATTAAAGTTGTTTAGAGCCTATCCTACTCAAGTTTAATCTCACGCCTGAGATGTTCAGATCTCGGCATGTGGGAGTGTGTTAAAGAGCCTACATAGATTAGATATAAAACCAAATTATAGTAAATAAGTGAGTACAAATCTCTTCTTAGAAATCACTTTAGAAATAAGTTGTGAGTTTAAGTTAGACTTAAATTTCACTTTCTCAAAAATGGTATGATGTTATTCAGAGTCTATGTGAAAGGTAATGTAGAATGCACATTACAACCATGGTTGTCAAACTTTTAAGTAAACTCTTACAATTCCAGGCAGGTAAAATGAGTGAATTATTCATTAAAAAACAAACTCGAGAAAACTCTGAAATCAAGAAGTGAGTTTGAAATTTTGCCCTCATTGGCCCCAGAAAACGTTTTACTGGAAACTCAAATTATTTGAAGAAACTAACTCCCTTTTAAAATGTTATCACTTTAATAAGTCGAGTTTATATAAAGTTATATATGATTTGATCGTTTATGTAGTTTGATCTTATTTAGTACTAATGTATTATGAAACTTTATCATTGTGATTTTCTATTTTGCTTTATTATGAAGTTAAAATGTTAAATTATTGATGTGTTGAAAGAGTATTTTGTTAATAGGTCTTTTCAATATTATCTTTTAGAAGAACATAACGATCAATTTTACAGTTCAGAATTTGAGAAGCTACGTGATTAACAAAGAGAGAGAGTATTTGGATATGTTGCATTTAGTTGGCTCACGTTCCAAAGCTTCAATTACTGAGAAGTAACACATTGTATCTTTGAAAAGAAAGTGTGTTTGAGACCTTTACACAGAAAAATCAACACGCACATGGACTCTCAAACATCACAACCTTTATTACAATAGCAACAGTCTTATCCCATTAGGAGGGAGCACATTAAAGTAAGAAAAATTAAAAAGATTACAAATATGAGAGAAATGGGTAATTAGTAGATACCTCACGACGAGAAAGATCAGCCTTCCAAGCAGCCTCACGTTCCGCAACCTCACGTTCACGCTCTTCTATGTAACTTTGCATCTCTCTATCCTTCATGATCCTATCCTGAATATCAGCATCCAACGCTTCCTGCAACTCCTGGACAAACTTATCTACCACTGCCTTTATTCGGAGAGACATCTTGTGCTGAAACCCCTATCTGAGAGCACACAAATCCAAAATAATATTTCTATAACCAATTACCCAGTTTCATAATGGAATTCGCTTACACGTTAGTTTAGCTCATTTTTCAAAGATTTTTTTTTTACCTTCATGAAAAAGTGTAAAAGCCCACATAACAATCAATTCCTTAAAATTAATCCAAACTAAACATTTGTTTTTCATTTTAAGCTCACAGAAAAGGTTTGCATAGAATTTCTATTGCACTGAATTTCAAATTTAGGCTTTTGAATGAAGGCTCCGAATGAAAACGCAGTTTCATATCATGTAAAAAGTAAAAATTCATAGAGTAAAGAACAAGTAACAGAAAAAAAAACGTTATGCATCTCTCAAGATTTTACAATGTTCTTTAAAAGAAATAACCTAATAACATTTCCTCAACAGAATACTTGACAGAAAAACAAAACAAACCGAAAACAATGTTACGTACAACAAACACACCTCTTTGCTATTTTATACCCTGGGACCCTGTTATTATGCGAGAATCGCAAGGGTAAAAAAAAGAACTTCCTATATAATTTGGAGTTCCAGAAATTCAGTTGGGTTCAAATTAAGGCTTGAAGAAGTGATTGTGAAAGTATCTACAATCGAAAGGGAAGCCATAATCATTGGATTATAGCAAAAGAATGAGAATTTAGAAGGCGTACCTCAACGACGTCGTCTTTGGAGATGATATTGATATATTATTCTCTCACATAAGTCTGACATATGCTCCTTGGGTTTCGTTTTCTGTTACGAGTGTGAAGCCTTCTTCACATTTCAATTCAGCACTGTGAGATGAAACCACACGCGAGTGTACAAGGAATGCGTGAACCAAGTTGAAAACACATTTTGGGTCTTAAACTTCTGTTTGAATAATGAGGGGAAGGACTTCCTTTCGTTGGCCCATGCTATGCCCCACTTTTGGTTCTTTTATTTCGGCCCATACATTATTTGCTTCTTTTTTTTCTCGATTATTATTTTGGCTAATGGCTCTATTTTCCCGAAGGCCGAGATGTGAGTATTGGAAATTTGTGGCACTGTGATCTCAGTCTCTGGAATGTTGTCAAGAATATGCTACAACAATCAAAATGATCATTAGAAAATAGATTTACCTATGTCTTAGAAAATTTTCTCATGTTCATTTGAATTTGAATTTCAAATTTTTTAAGTAGATTTTAAATTAAATTCAATCATATAAAATTGATTTATAAATTGAGATTTACATTCACTTATATACTTTAATTTAATTTTATCTTTAATCCTGATGTGAGATTTTCAATATATCTCTCCTCATGTAGATATATATACATCTCAGATCTCAGATGTGAAATTAAACATTAATGGCTGATTCATAACAGTCCAATAATAAATGAAACAATAGATTCAACAAACAATAATAGATTCAACAAACAATAATTTCATTAAGATAAATTATAGACTATATTCTGATACTATATTAAGAAATAGACTTCAAATTTATTAAAATCAACTTATAAATTAAAATTTTCATTCATTTATATACTCGATTCATTCATTTTTATATTTTTTAAAAAATATTATTTTGTGTTGCATTTGTGCCGATCTGACATGTATAACTTCTTCATTCTTTTATCGTGGAAGAAGGATCTATCTTTCTATTAGATGAACAAGACATGACATTATGGCTTCTATTAGGAACCAAACTCTAGTGGCTCTGGAAAAAAAAAATTAAACGTCAAATGTATAAAAAGGTAGAACATTTATCAGTAAGTTGTTGAAAGTATAAGCTTTGGAAATGACTGTCCAACCAAGTAATAAAGGTTTACTTATACAAGACATAACATTCAATTTAGTCAAAATATAAAAGCATTACAAGCTTTAATTCAAAAGAGAAAATAAATATTGATTTATGAAATTATGCTCTATTAAATTTGAAATTTCTTTCGTAGTTTTTTAAAGTTTCATAAATAAATATAAATAAGTTAAATAATTAAGTAAAGTTATATAAAATATTCTCTTATCTTAATTACAAAAAGTAGAACTAAGTTGTTATTATTGGAAAACAAGTTGCTAGTAAAAATATGAACTAACTTTCATAATAACTTACATAAATATTTTCTACTGTACTCATCTAGACACTGAATTAAAACAATATTGATCAAAAGAATATATTAGTAAAGTCAGTTAAATCTATGATGAGATGTTAGTTAACGACACATGCAAATACCATTAAGTTAATTTGTAGAGAAAAAAAAAATCAATGTTCCTCCAAATAACACTAAAGGGTAAGAAAGGGACTACCTTACCTGTCTGTCAGAATTGTTGTAATTTTTGTACTTTTATGTATGTGTAACATTCCAATTTTAACAGCTTAAAACTAATAAAATAGGATATTTCACCTTAGTGTTCAAAACAAATAAACAAATGTATAAAGTATATTAATACAGTCTTACAAATGATCGGACTATATAAATATATCAATTATACATACCAAACATTTCTAACTCTAAACACAAGCTAACCACTTACAACAAATCCCCACTGAGACCTCCTTCCGACCTAAAATATGGCTCCTCAACCTCCACAGGTGCCTCTGAAACTGCAACCACCACTGCTCCCACTGAATGGGTGATCATCGCAAAAGGAAAACATACAACACAAGACAGAAACACAGAAGAAGGGTAAGCTAATGACTTTTAAAGAATTTTATTAAACCATATAAAATTAATATATCTAACAACTACAGACAAACAAATATCCATATACATATATTTATAAACTACGACTCAACTAATCCGGATACATGCATTGCGGTCGGATCTAGTCAGTTCTGCACTTGTAGTGGCATCTCATGCTCTATAGAGCGACAGATTAAGAGTGAAAACTCTACCACATACAAGGTAAGTTTGTTAACACCTATGGTCAAGGAAAAATCCCTAGGCTACGACCTCCTGCTCCTCTTACCACATACCCCATTCCTCTCTACTTGAGAATTTGAATGGATGGTTATTAGAGGGTCAGAATAACTGCCAAGACAATCCCTACCTCAATGCATACACTACCACAATCACTACTAATCCTCCTTGGGTTAGCATCAACCAATCTCAACTCAGTCTCATATAAACAATCTCACACCATATACTCATCATTCATAATAATTACAAAGCTTCTATGATAACTAAAATACCACCCAATTTAACTCAAAAATACAAGTTTCAGGTTCTGACTCACTCGTCCAACTAGTAGCACTCACCCAGCCACTGGCCCATTCTCGCCCAGCTAGTACCTATAAGACCGTGAAAATTAATTAATTAAATATTTAATTAATTAATAAATACGGGTAGAAAGCGCCTTTATGGCATTAATTGTTGTTTAATGTGACGTGGAAAAGTGCTAGCTCATGTGGTTGAGAGTACTTTGATTTTGTGAGAGGACTTGGGTTTGAGTCCTATGTATGTCAATTATATGTTGTTATTTTATGATTGATTTTTAATAATATGTAAGAGTATGGAGATTGTAATGTAAACTTATGTTGAACTGTGTATATCACCAAATGAGAATCGGCATAATGGTTGTGCTTTGGTCTTATGAGTGGAAGGTCACAAGTTCAAACCTTAGTAGACAAAACTTAAGCTTTATTTTTACTAAATCTGGTTATGTGATTGGGAATTTTGGGGTAAATTGATGTTTCTGGAGAGTCTTGCATGTTTGGGTGTCAACAATGAGGGTTTTGGGTAAGGTAAATGTGGTTTTTGCAGAACCTCGTTTTTGGCCATGTGCTGCGTTTCTCGCCTAGGCGAATGGAGAGTGGCTTGCCTAAGCGAGATCGTAAGGAAGGGTGCTCATGTTGAGTGCGACTTCTCGTTCAGGCGAGGAGTTTAGTGTGTTGAGCGAGTCTGGTCTCGCTCAGGCGAGACGACCTCGCCTAAGCGAGATATCGTGGTCCTGTGTGATGCTTTTGGGTGATTCGTAGCTCAGGCGAGACTGATTTGAATGTTTGGGCGAGGGATGATCTCGTCTAGGCGAGGGGATCTCGCCTAAGCGAGATAACGTGTTGTGCTCACTGTTTTAAACTTGCTCAGGCGAGGTGAGCTAGCCTAAGCGAGGCTAAAGGCTTAGCTTGGGCGGGTGTCCCTGGCTTAAGCAAGTTGATGCGAGTTGCTATGTTTTACATGTGCTTGTGAGTGCGTTTTGGTTGTTTTATGCTAAGGATAGGATGTATATGCATGTGGGTGGTGTTTGGGCTTGAAGGACTAAGTCCAATAGGGGTCTGAGATGTGCTCGGTGGTTGGACACATGATGGGCATGGAATGGTTGAGTTCCCGTCGGCTACTAATGGGCGAGGAGTCCTTAGTATGGTGATTGCATGTGTCGGGCGCACGATGGGCAGGGAACTGTGATGTTCTCGTCGGCTACTATTGGGCGAGGAGTCCATAATATGGTGATTGTGTGCATGCCAGGGTCCAAGTTATGAGACTTGGATGTTTTTACTACGGGCAAGGAGTTTGTAGGGCAGGACTATGAGCAGGATAGGCTCATAGGGTTGGACCACGAATGAGTTAGTTTCGTGGGAGCACAGGGAAGTCCCAAGACTAGTTCATACATATGACTCATGAAGGACTATGAGGTCAGGGTTGGGTGATTTGGAAAGTATGAGGATTTTAATTATGTATTTTTGGGTTGGGAAACATATTTACTTCATATATCTGTTTATATTGTTATTGTGCATAGCTCATCCTATCTGTGTGTGTTTGGCGATGACCGGATAATTTTTTATCCGGGAGCAGATGATGTGACAGGTGAGCCAGGAGATGCTTAAAGACGGAGAGCATGGGCTACTTGAGATTTTGAAAGGAAATTTATTGTTTCGATTTTGATGTAAATATTTTTATGATGAATTTTAATAACATTTCTATTTAGCGATATTGTACATTCGGACTATGTATGGTACCAGTTATGGTTTTAAATTTCTCGCGTTTTTGGGAAATCGTTATAATCAATGCGATATTTATTTTAATTGGAATTTTATTTATTAAAAATTAGTAATATTCATTAAGGATGTTACAGTACCACTCGCCCAGCTAGTACCACTTACCCAGCCACTGGTACGGGTCTAGAAGTTCCTAACTTGGAAATTCGCCCAGCGAGTAGCACTAGCCCAGCCACTGGCTCGTGCTAGCCCAGTGAGTAGCACTCGCCCAGCGAGTATGCGAATATGCATAATTCTGCAGATTAGTGTTCTGTATAATTTTGCAGATCAACTCATTCGCCCAACGAGTAGGCTCCCCCAACGAGTAAGCAAATCTGCATAATTCTACAAAAACTTATTTAAGCAAAATTATACTTATTCAACCAGTCCATACAACTTCAAAACCTCCACCAAAGACCATTCGAGTATCAAACATTAATGCTATGAAATTATTCACACCAATTGCATTCATCGCACCCATAGCATACGATTATTCTCAAACAACATATAAAACCTAAGCATTTATCGTTTTCAAACATCACAACTCAATTCACAAATCAAACACATCAGTCAATTACAGAATAATCATATAATAACATTCCTAACAGGTTTGTGAGACATAATAGACATTAGTTTCCCTTACCTGGTATCCTGCTTAAACAATTCTATAAACGTCAAACGTCTCTAACTCCACAGGATGCTTTATCTACACATAGAAACATCGCAAGAATGATCAGGACATATCATTATGATCATTGATCAGCAAAGACTCATATTGATAAATAAAACGACACATGCCAGCGAAAGAGGGCTTACATGCAATAGAAAATAGAAAAAACCAAAAAGATAGCAAAAACTTAACTTACACGAACAGAGATCGATCCAAATTGAAGAGCTCACTGAGAGGATCAATCATACGGTCTCGGTTCTTCAATCAGACAACCGAAAAGACAGAACTTTTATAGAGAAGTCAGAGAGCTCTAAAAAAGTGGTTTCTAAAGAGATAATGTGTTTTAAAATAATGAAACTCATTTATAATAATTCTATTTATACTAAAACCTTTTTTAATATTAAAATAACTGAGTCTCACTATTTTTAAACTACTATCACTTCTAAAATACTAATACCATTTTCTAGGATTTTACAGTATATGCATTTAATTTCCATTAATAAACAAAATAGTTAGAAACTTTTTATTTTTTACTAAATTGATGCAATTTATACTTTTTAATTTATCAAAATGGACAATTTTAAAAAAAAATATACAAATTTAGGTAAATCGTGTCAAATAAGACTAGTTGCATGGTCCAGACATGATTTTAATCAGTCTAATTTACTTTTTATAATTACCTTAAGCAAAACTCGTAGTAATGTGTAACGTCCCATTTAATTAATGCGCGTAATTAAAGAAACGTCACACAATTATAATATAACAATGCAGTCCTAGAGTTTAAACATAACGCCTTACAAACCAAGGCACACCGTGATGCCACCAAAATAAAGGAAACATGTTAAACAGTTTACTGGAATCCTAGAGAGATATAAAGGCGGACAAGTACATGGGCCGTAGCCCTAAAGATAGCCCAAGAAGGACAGAAGGTCTAGCCCAAGAAGGCTAAGCAGCGGATTCGTCTCTCCCTTGTTGACCACGGTTACCTCTTGCATCTGCTCCCATCAATAAAATTGATGATCATCGCGAAGATAGAAGAACAACATACAAAGCAACCAACAAGAAAAGGGTAAGCTAGAGCCAACAACATTTTTATCATGCAATCAAATGTACC
>Ga0099823_1002362_pt1 | contig 16962 bp, 9 predicted proteins | sample CowpearedBW_FD_76831 | JGI IMG/M metagenome (GOLD analysis project Ga0099823, IMG submission 76831) | Root nodule microbial communities of legume samples collected from California, USA - Cow pea red BW | ecosystem: Host-associated > Plants > Roots > Nodule | place: USA: California | collected...
TACTTAATTAGAAAAATAAAATATATCTATAAAAGTATCCGTTGAAAGAACATATATATATATATATATATATATATATATTTAGAAATTAAATCTATTTATTAGTTTTGTTTCATTACCTTTATGACTCTCACTTTTTTAATTTTCTACATTTTAAATATGTTTCCTTGGTCAACTTGTGTTAGTTCCAAATATATATATACGAAACTGGTATATATTTTTATTATTCGTTGGACGAGGAATAATTGTGGTTCTGAGTCCATCATCAAATATCTTTGAAAAAAATTTCATCCTTATTTTAAAGGGAAAATAAGTTCGAAACTGGATTTTATAAATGGTGAGTTTTTGCAGTGGTTCAATTACGGAAATTCAGATATTTTTAATATATTCTTACCAGAATTGATGATAAAGTTAAAAATGTAAAGAGAGAAAGGGATATTAATGTCAAAAACTAGAAACCTAAATAGTAGATGGTAAAATCGGAACAGTTACGCGAGTTCATCGTCACGTGTAAAATATTAACATTAAAACAAAAAGAAAACCGTAATTTAAAACTAAAACTTTTGTATTTCCTTATTTGTAAGATGAAAACATACAATAGATTTGTAAGTAACATCATAAATATTTCAAAATTAAGTTTAAATTGTTAATTATGTTTAAGTAGCATGTAACTTGTAAGAGCAATCCTTAGAGACATTAGTTAATTAATATCAAATTAAAAAAAAATCAAATTACGACAACGATTCCTCTTCAACCTGTTCGGTTTTAAAAATCAACTAAATAGAAAAACACATCATACAGCAGCAGTACTTTATCAATTTAATTGACCAAATTAAAATAAATAACAATAATGGGATATTAATTACCGAACCCCTCAACTCAACCCTTCAACCATTGTGTAATGGAAGCATTAAAAGGAGAGACACGCGCCGTGACGCGCTTCTCTCTCTGCAGAAAAGAAAAGCAAGCAGCAATCCTATTCCTATTCCTATAGTGCATAGAGTATATAGAGAAACCTCTTCCTCACTTCATTACCTGCCTGTCGTTTTTGTCGTATCAAAAAAGAAACCAAAAAGAACGCAAACATAAAATATAAATAAATAAAACACTTCTCTTTTTTCTCTTTCTCTTTCTCTTTCTCTCTCGAGTGCTGTGTTGTGTTGTGTGTCTTGGGTTCAATGTGTTGGGTGTTGCTTGGCCTTGTTTATCAACTAAATCTGGAGCAACCCATTTCTCTGTTCTTCCATTTGAAGGAAAACTCACCCTCATCTCTTACTCAATCCCTTCAATTGCGCCAACATTTTTTCTTTCTTTTTCTCCATTTTTTCCTCTTCCCCATAAACCCGCTGCTGTAGTGTAGTGTGGTGTGGTGTGCCTCATTCAACCTCTCACACCCACTCACACTGTTCGACTATTTCAAACCAGGTAACGGGTTTCGGCTACTAATTCTAAAAATGTTATCTTTTTTGCTCTTGTTTAAAGAAAAATGAAAAAAAAAAACTGATTTTTGTTATCTTCTCTTGATGTATCTCTGTCTTTGTTGATCTGTCTGTGTTTCAATAATTTGATATCAGCTCAGGTTATCTTTTATTGTCAGTTTTGTCAGGATCGAGGCGGGTTCTCTGGTTATCTTTTATGGGTATTTTCACCATTTGATTTCCATCCCAACCCTTGTTCTTTATTAGTTTTCGTCTTCCCAACAACCCCTTCTTAGGGCTTGATGGTTACGGAGAGTTGTTTTGTATTCAATGTTGATTTTGTGGAGAAAAGATTTTGTTTTTCGATCAACGGGCTGTCGTTGGCGGAGTTGCTGTTAAAAATGTTGGCTTTACCAACGTTTTCTTTTTCTGATAAATGCTTGTTCAGCTTCTGAGGTATTTCGGTTTTGAGGATTCATTACATTGGTTGAAACTTTGGTATTTTTATGTTTGATAGAATTTCTCCTTTGTATCAAGCATGTTGTTAATTTGATTCCATAGTAATGTCTGATATAATCTGGAAGCATGGGGATTTTGAGTGTAATTTATTTTTTTCCGGGAGCTGAACATAGTAGCATATCTGAAGTTAGGTTTTTTTAAACTTGTTATATGTTTCTAATTTCTCCCATTTCATCCTGTATTTTGCTTTGCTTTACCCTGCTATGTTTGCTTATGTAGATTGCAGCTAACAACTATTTTTATTCAATTTATTCACAATAATTTTTTCAAAGATGAAATAAATTGAAGTAGTTTTCCTAGTTTGGGATTTCATATCATGATTTGTATTTAGTCATAATCTTCTGTTGTAAGTTCTTGCGTCGTAGCATGTAAAAACGGTACCAGATTTTTCTACTGTAGTAACTGATGTACATCTTTACCATGTGAATTTCTAAATTACAGAAAAGGAGGATAGTTGATGGCCATCTGTCCCTTCAACTGCTCCTCTCCTTTGGCAGTACTTGATTTATTAAAAGGAAATGAATCCTCTTGCTGCCATCATCTTCTGCCCTTCCTTCTTGTGTTTCCAGGATCCTTTGATTACTTGGTCTGGGAAGGCAAAATTTTATTGATTTTCTATTTTTCTTATGATGTTCTTTGCATTGCAGTTTAAATGCAGATTCTATTGTAGAATTCCACTGCGTCATGATTTTCATCCCTGTCAGCAATTCAATCTCAGTGAAATTCGTTTTAAAATCTCAATTTCAATCCCAAAAGTGCCAATCCTCTCTTCCCAGTTCTTTTTAGTTAAATTCCTAGCAACACAGCCACATTCTAACCATTCATTCTGTTACCTTGTTCTCAATTTAGAAGTGCAGGGGGTGTTAAAGACGAGGATCAAGTGGTGGATCCTTATGATTACAATGTGACATAACTTAGATAAGACGTCTAGATTCTAGAATTAGAGAATTGCTTTTGGTGTTTAAGCTTATGCCATGTGATGCGTTGTTTACTTGTGTTTTGGAATTGTGGACTGTTTTTTATTATATTATGGGTATAACTATAGAATATGATGCCTGGCATTTATGTAATATGGATTATAAATATGCATTATGAATTTTGTAAAATCCTAGAAATCATTTTGGGAATTTTACCTGCCTTCTCAATTTAAGTTAAATTCCTGATTTTAACTACCTTGCTTTTGTATGTTGCGTTACTGGTGTTGTTGGTTGGATGATCTGAAAGGGCTTGGCTTTTCCCATAAGCCATAAAGTGCTTCACCTTGGTCCAATTTTTAAGTAGGATGCATATTTTCATGATCTAGTATATATCCTTAGATGAAAAAATCCACGTGCTTTTTTTATTTGATTTCAGGAAGCTTTAATAATCATCTCTTTTTCCTTTTGTGCTTTACTGTACTCACCAGGTCTTTCCTCCCAACTGCTATGGCGGGAGAAACATCTTGGATAAGTCACTATGATGACAGACAGAGGGAGAATGGAGAGTTTGATTCATTTCTAGAAGTTGGTGAGGAAGGTGACAAAGATGCAACTGCTGTTTCTTTGGATGTCATTTTGCCTGATGACTTGTTGGAACGAATCCTAGCCTATCTACCTGTTGCTAGCATTTTCAGAGCTGGTTGTGTGTCCAAGAGATGGCATGAAATTGTTAATTCAGAGAGGTTTTTATGGAACCTTTCACACGTTCTACCGCAGAAGCCATGGTACTTTATGTTTACAAGCTCTGATGAACCAATTGGTTATGCTTTTGATCCTGTTTTCCGTAAATGGTATAGCATTGAACTTCCATGCATTGGAACATCAAATTGGTTCATTGCTTCATCAATTGGCATGGTCTGCTTCATGGACAATGACAGCAGAAGTGAGTTATGCATCTGCAACCCAATCACCAAGACCTACAAGAAGCTCGAGGAGCCTCCTGGTTTGAAATTCTCTGATTACAGTGCATTGGCAATCTCGGTGAACAGGGAATCTCACATTTATTCTGTGGCAATTGTAAAATCTAAACAAGTTCCTGAGAACTTTTTCCAGTGGGATATCTCAATTCATGTATACAATTCAGTAAACACAACCTGGGTGACCACTTTAACAGAAGTTTTGATGGGGTGGAGAGGTGGTGATGAGAGTGTTATATGCAATGGGATGCTATACTTTCTAGTTTATTCAACTGGGGGTGGCCAACCGGAAAATCGCCATGCCCTAATTGCTTATAACATGTCTAACCGTTCTTCTCAGGGTAGCTTGACAAGGAGCTTTATTCCAGTACCATGTTCTCTAACTTGTGGCCGTCTGATGAATCTGAAGGAGAAACTTGTGATGGTGGGAGGAATTGGCAAAGCAGATCGACCAGATATAATAAAAGGAATTGGTATTTGGCTTCTAAATGATAAGACTTGGGAAGAAATTGCTCGAATGCCCCACAAATTCTTCCAAGGCTTTGGAGAGTTTGATGATGTTTTTGCTAGCAGTGGTGCAGATGATCTGATATACATTCAGAGTTATGGAGCTCCGGCGCTTCTCATATTTGACACCAACCATAAACAATGGAAATGGTCTCAGAAGTGCCCTGTCACAAAACGATTCCCGCTGCAGCTTTTTACTGGCTTTTGCTTTGAGCCTAGACTTGAAATAGCTCCCTAGTTCTCCTTACTATCAGCAGCTACTACTGAGAATTGTGTCCAAGGTTTCTGCTCATTTTCTTCCATTGTTCTTCAAGTACAAATTTCTTATGATTTCAGTGTTTTCACAGTTCATACAGCAAAATGTTCTTCCTGATAAAACTGCTTATTCATGGATACGGGAATATTATTAATAGCATTTGAAAATACCACAGCCATATATATATATATTTGTTTAACTTTTTTTTCTTTTTATTTCTATTCATGAACTTTCTCCAATAACAATTGCAACCTTCTCCAATTCTTTATTGAAATGTATAATGCATACACAAATCCGGACCAACATAACATTTCCTCGTAGAGCTGTTTTATGTTTAGTCTATGATGGAATTACATTCATTTTATTTTGTCAATTTCTGAACGAGTATTTAGACTGTCTTCGTTGCTGTAGTTTTGAAAAGTTGAACTGAGTCAAAATTTTCAAGACATGCTATTAAAATCTCTTCATGGTTAGGGTTACATTATTCAGTTGGTTTGTCTTGTTTTGGTGTAGACCCTGAAGAAAAGGAAGAGTTGTTTGTTAACTAAACTTTGAGGCTCATTAATGATATCGAATAGACATTTATGGAAGGTTTTATAGGTATCCTTAACTAAGTTTTGACTTATTGGCTCACCAATGGACATGCTAGGCTAAGATTACGTGCTATTGAGTGTGTCGTGTGTCGTCCATACAAGACTAATTAATTTTTTGGGAGATTAAAAAAGTTGGGAAAATAAAAGTGGTTTAGGAGTTGTGAGGGATAAGTGAGGTCCACGAGTGTTTTGAGAAAGTTGGGTTTTCTCTGGTGAAGATGTGACATAAAAAGGTTAAATAAAGGAATGAAGAAACATGCTTTTTTAGATATGAGTTGCATTCATTCAGAATGAGCATGAAAGTGGGTTATAATAATGTAGAAGAATTGAGTATGATGGATACACACACAACGGTAGAGATGTTAGTAGTAGCACAACACATGCGTCACGTCCTATTCCAATTTATGGAAACTATTTTACTACTTTATCAATATCATTTTCTATTGCCACCACCTTATCAAGTTGAGCGCAGCATGAATAGGTTTGCACCCAATTTAAGAATAACACCCACGCCATTAATCTTTTTAAAAAAATTTCTTCAATTGTGCTGTTTAATCCATAACTCATTCATATAAATGATAATCAATTATTACATGATATAATGTTTTATAATGTTCTTGAAACATTTTGTAAAACTACTTTAAACATTTTTACAAATTATTTGAGATTGTATAAGCTTTGTCATCATTTGATGAGAGTCATTTGCTAAGTTAACTCATTGAGTTTGCTTTGTCACCTTTATATAAAAATCATTTATAATTTGTTATATATAAATACAATTATTTCAAATAAATATTTGTAAACGTTTGCATAAAATATATTATATTAATTTGTTAAAGAAAAAAATGTTATGCAAGATTTTTAATAGTTGTTCCTTATTAAAGTGTTTGTAAAATATTGAAATAGTTTAATTTACTACATGGGTATTATTTATAGTTTTTTTTCATTCAATATTTGAGTTTACACCCGGAGGCTTCGAAAATAATGGTTGAACAGGTTAAATCTTTAATACATCCTATCTTTTGCAAATTGTTCGTAAAATTCATAAACTCAGCAGATACGCAAATCACACGCACAACAATATATTTAAAACATAATTATTTAACATGTTCAAGTTTAGATTAAGTTTAAACAAAAATCCCAACAAAACATATATATATATATAAAATAAAAAATATTAAATTTTATAGTAAAATACAAAGCAAACTCAATTTTTTCCACTACCGATATTTTATCTTATTTTTGGCATAGTTGGGGTTTCAAGTTATACGGCTATTTGGTGTGTTTAACCTGAATCCAAATTTACTATTTACACTCCCTTTTCGCTATATACTATGCATTCATTTTTTTTTTTATAAGGACATGATTTTTTTTCAGACACTTCTATATCCTTTGCACACTCACATTCATGCTACACGTCTCTTTCTATTTTCATTTTCCTAACTGGCAGTAATGATTCCAAAGATTCAATTAAAATAAGTTTGTTCTCCTCAATTAAACTAAAACAACTTTCACAATATTGGAAATTACTGCAATTCAATAAATATGTTATTTTAAATAAAAATAATAATTTAACAAAAAAATGAGAAAAAAAAGAAACCATTCTGTATAGGTCCTATTTATCCCAAAAATGAAAACTTTAGTCCAATTGTACACAAAAGACAAAGCTTGATCAAGAGCCCACCAATTTGTCGGGCCGAATGAAGCCCAAGTAGAATCTAATTAGTTCCAACGAGGAAAAAGAGGAAAAAAAGAACGTACAAGGAAACACAAACACATAAACCCTCTCATTCGATTCCGAAGTTTAAGGAGCAGTTATCCTAAACTGCCGACTGCTTCAGGTAATGCGTTTCTTCCCCTACCATCTCAATTTCTCATCTTTTCTCTACACTTTGCACTGAAAAACTCTTAAATTTTCCTCTCTTTTTCTCTTGGAATATGTAATCACAGAACTTATTCATAGTCATTATCGATTTTTTTTTTTCATTTTTAATTTTCATCTCAGAGTGAAGATGAAGAGAATGATAGCTTTGGGGTTTGAGGGTTCAGCGAACAAGATTGGTGTTGGTGTGGTGACCTTAGATGGCACTATTCTGTCAAACCCACGCCACACATACATCACTCCTCCTGGTCAAGGCTTTCTCCCCAGAGAGACAGCACAACACCATCTCCAGCATGTTCTTCCCCTTGTCAAATCCGCTTTGGAAACTGCAAAGGTCACTCCTCAGGAAATTGACTGTCTCTGCTACACCAAGGGTCCTGGCATGGGAGCTCCTCTGCAAGTCTCTGCTATTGTTGTTCGTGTGCTCTCACAGCTTTGGAAGAAGCCAATTGTTGGTGTTAATCACTGTGTGGCACACATTGAGATGGGAAGGATTGTAACCGGTGCTGATGACCCTGTTGTCTTGTATGTCAGTGGTGGCAACACTCAAGTCATTGCTTACAGTGAGGGGCGTTATAGAATCTTTGGAGAGACCATTGATATTGCTGTGGGAAATTGCTTGGATCGCTTTGCAAGGGTCTTGACTCTTTCCAATGATCCAAGCCCCGGATATAACATTGAGCAGGTTCTACTCTACTAAATCCTTGTTTGAATAAACTTATCCCTAAATGCTTTAAGGGAAGAAGATGAATGTGAGTGCTTTTACGAGGAAAAAAAATGAGAATGAATTGGGTTTTTTCTTACAATTTAAAGTCAATTTAGTCAGCTAGATCTTTTGCAAAAGTTAAGTGAGAGAATATTTAAGATCATATATTAAGTACATATATATTTTTTATTAAGTACACATGGAGAAATTTATCTAATCTAGGTTGAATGTGTTTATATATAGTTTGTGCAATGTGAAGGGTATGATGTATGGACTATTTATGTTATTTTTTTTATTTGAATTGTCTTACCTTTGGGAATGTATCACTAGTTGGCTTATGTAGTTTTGTTATCCTTTAGCTTGCAAAAAAAGGAGAGAAGTTTATAGACCTGCCCTATGTTGTCAAAGGGATGGATGTATCTTTTAGTGGGATCTTGAGCTATATTGAAGCAACTGCTGAAGAAAAGCTAAAGAATAATGAGTGCACGCCTGCAGATTTGTGCTACTCTTTGCAGGTGCATTTAATTTGTGTGCCGACCCTTTTCTGTTATATAAATTGATGAATGATGAATCTGTATGTTGATGTGTTATAGTATGTTGCAGGAGACACTGTTTGCTATGCTTGTGGAGATCACTGAGCGAGCTATGGCTCATTGTGACACAAAAGATGTTCTTATAGTTGGTGGTGTAGGTTGCAATGAGCGGTTGCAAGAGATGATGAGAATCATGTGCTCTGAACGTGGTGGAAGATTGTTTGCCACTGATGATCGGTATTGCATTGACAATGGAGCAATGATAGCTTATACTGGTCTCCTTGAATATGCTCATGGTGCATCAACTTCACTAGAGGATTCAACATTCACCCAGCGGTTTCGGACAGATGAAGTGAAAGCAATATGGAGAGAAGCAAATTTGGAAAAATTGAATGGGCTTGCAGAGAAGAACATTTGATTTGTCAATCTTTGAGGTGCAGTCATTCTTGTACTGTACTGTTGTGCACTTAATCAGACCTTTAGTGTAGTATATTTAGCATGTATTTGAGTGAGTATTTCAGATTTTGTAAAATTGATTGTAATTTTGCAACTGATTTTGCTAGACTATGTGGTAACAAACTTTTGTATTCAACACAAAAGTTAGCCAACATTGTTTCAATTCAGAATGTGACAATGTTTAATCCTTTTCAAAGTATTTTTTTAATAGACTACCTATTTTGTTACTATTTCTTTGCTACTAAATCTGTCAAAAGATAGCAATATATTTGAATATTGCGTGTTTCATTGTTTGAGGAATTTCTTTTTCTTTCTGACCCCACAGGTTTGATTCTGAGTGCTCATTGGTAACTTAGTACAAGAAAAACATGCGACTGCTTGGTATTCACAAATTAACCTCCTTCAAGCTCAAGGTTATGAGTTATTCGCACAGTAAATTTATGTATGAAAAAACACGTAAATGTGTTTGATATTTTGTTGTAGTATTATTCAGTGGTTCTGCAACAGTGGCATACACGCCAGGGTGTACCATGGTCTAACAATGACACTGGCTTTGTACCAAAGTCAGTGTAAAGCTTTTACAGTGAGTCCTTGTTCAAGTGACTTAACAGTTCCTTGTAGGACATACAGTTTGTCTAAACTTGTCCGTGTAATATGTCTATTTTCATTAAGGTAGCCAATCTTCAATCTTTGTCATGTATTGCCTGCAGGTCAAGATTGCCTCTACATACTTCATTGGTGACAAGCACTTTAAAATTATGAAACTCGGTACCATTTTCAGCATGTCAAGTAATGAGATCGATCTTTGGCAAACATCTTGTATTACCTCGAGTTACCTTGGCATGATCGATGCAAAAAGTAGGATGAATTTTCTACAATTTTTTTTATAAGCCCTGTCTTTGAGAATTTTCAAGTCTGGTTATTAAGAAAGTACTAGTCCAAAGTAATAGTTATTTCCAAAGTAGCATTTGAAGAGAATATTTGGCCCATTTAAACTTAAAGGCTTAGCTGATCTGAATCATTAATTTTGCTGTTGATTTACATAAAGTAATGGTTTTGAGATTTAAAGTGGAAATAATATACTTTCTCAAAGTATAATTATTTTTTTTATGTGCTAAATTCATTTATCACTGTCGAAGGATTTGGAAAACAAGCACAACCCCGCATAATCTAAAGGTGTTTTAAGTCGCCTGTTATTTGATTCCCAAGCATAAAAAGGCATATATCCTGCAGTTATGCAGATTAAGCTGCGGCACTCACCACCATTCAACTTAAACCTGATATGCAGAGTCAAATTTCAGTATATAAAGAGAAACAAATTCATCTTATAAATTAATTTTGTATGATTAAGTTAAACTTAAAATCTCATATGCATATATCTGGTCTCAGAAAAGATAGAAAAGATATGCAGACTGATATTTACCAATAAGTAGTGACTTGGGTGTCATGTACCAAATTCAATTAAATGCATTTAACACCTATTGCAGCACAATAAACCAATAGGTGAACATATATTTGTCTGATTGAAAGACAAAAAAAGCAAAGTGAAGGTCTTGCCCCAAGGGCAATGGCACACTTGTGCATGGACTAAAATTGTAATGAAACCTGTCATAACGCCCTTTAATGATGCATGGTTAACCCCAACTATTGAAGTATGGGAAAGGAAGTCTTAGTTCCATTTTCCCAAAAAGTATTCAACAGAGTTGAACTTGCTTTTTTACTTTTAAATGAAGTTCTGGTATGGAATAGGTACAAATAACTGAAAAATAATAGCGCAGGAATAAACTCCCAGACATGGCGTGAGAGGGAGGAAAGATGGACCACAAGCTTACTTGAATGTTCATAATGGACAATAAGTCCCACACTCATCTGTGGCCCCTTTGTTTGTATTGTTGATGGAGCCCAAAGATTCATCGTCACTGCACACTGCAATTTGCGACATCCCATAAACCGCATGCTTAATACACTTCATCACATATTTAGTCATAATTACATGCATAATATAGATTCTTCAACAGATTCATGGCCCTTGTGGTCTTATAGATAGTACATTTTTGTAGGCTTAGCTTAGGTTAGCTTGTCATGAAAGAAAGCAAAATCACAAATTTCAAATTTTCACCTTTCTTTTCTGGTCCAAGTTTTTTTCAACCTCTTAAATTTAGGCTTTTTGCCTTTTCTTTTCTTTTTTTTCTTTCCGCCCTTTGCTTGTTTTGTTTGTCGTTCAAAGCTATGATGATGGTGCCCTAACACTTTCATAAGGAGGCTGTGATTTTTTTATACATGCCATAATAACATTTTTAGAGAAAAATAAGGTTGACATAATTTGATATGGCATTTCACGTTAAATAAAAAATGTTAGACAATAGCATAACAAAATCATATGATTTTTTACTCTTACGCGTAGTTTTTGTTCTCCTTTTTATAATCTAGATTTAAGTGATAAAGATCGAGGAGTGAAATGTGAATAAAAGGAAAGAAAAAAAAAAGGAAGTGACAATAATTTAGTGAGGAGACAAGACAGAAGGACGACAAAATTAAGGTGTTGGGATAAGGGCCCAATGAAAGTGGACCCATGTCTGAATCATGTGTTGACGTGGATGAATGTCTGGGAGAGATGAGAAAACAGACTTTGTAACTTACACTCACAGTTTACTTCTGGTTGGAGTTTGCTTGGTGATTTTGAGGGTGACACAGCACTGTCAGGTTTCAAAGAAGAAACGAGAAGAAAAAACTTCATTTTTATAAAAAGGAATAAAAAAGGAAGCTTACAATTTGAATTGAAGAGTTGCAAGGAGTAGAAAGATGGAAAGAAGAGAAAAAGGTGAGAAAAGGGAAGTGTTAATGGCGGAAAAGTTGAAAGGTGGGGTTGTTGTGGGGAAAAGAAGAGGGCCTTCAACTCCCCCACCCACATGGAGACTTGAGTTTCCCTCTCAGAGGAATGACAATAATGGTAACAACAGAAGCAGCAAAAACAAAAACCGGGTTGAAGAATTCCTCAACTTTCCCAGCACAACAACACTCTCTGCCAGAAAACTCTGCGCCAAACTGTGGCAAATTCAGCCCCACCAACATGCCCCACTTCCCAAAATGAACCACCCTCGCCGTCACCGTAGGGACACACTTCTCAAGGTTCCAAATCTTAAACATTTGTCCCAGGTGAGTGAGGTCTAATTATCTCACCTTCTCTTGCATCTCCTTATACTTTCCTTGTTTCTGCATCATTAAGCTGTAATGGGTTTTTCCTACTTGAAACAGGTTTTCAGTTTTGTTTTTCATATATGATTTGCTTCTATACTACTGTCTCTGTTTTTTTTTCTTCTGTTGTTGTTCCTTTTCCTTTCATCACCTCTTGCTGTCTCCTGTTTTTAGTTCCAGAAATGTTCCAATGGGCGGGTAGAGTGTCCCATCTGTCATGTTACCTTTAACATTTTTACAAAATATTCCTTTGGTAAATTTCTTCCCATTGTTATGTTTCACCTAAAATGGGAAAACTTTTAGCTTTGGCTTTAGACTTTTTCTTCATTCCCCCAAATGTGGTTTTCGAATTTGTTGGTTTGTTCTATCGGCTTCATTTTAGTTTCTGTTGAAATGCTTCTGTTCCAATCCATTTTCTTATTTATGGCATTTTATATGTTCAGATTGCTAACCATTGCTTTGTTCCTCATTGCAGCCAGCATCTGCTACGCGCTTGACAGGACATGTTGGAACATCACTGGTTCAGCACCATAGATCAGCTAAAAGGAATGGTCGCACTGAACAGCCTGTATCTCCTCCTTGTCACTGTAGCTCAATGCAAGTAAGTGTGTGCGTTTATTCCATTCAAATACTGAGCAGTTCTATTAGTTTTTCTATGACATTTTTAAGGAATATGAAATTTGCTAAAAACAGGTGTATAATCATCCTATTAAGTCCGTAGACTTCAAGAGTTGGATTACAGAGTCAAGTCGCAACCCTAAAACGTCCAGAGAGTTACTCAAGGTACTCAACCATATTTGGTGTCTTGAAGAACAGCATGCATCAAACCTATCAGTAGTGAAGGCCCTGAAGATGGAACTAGATCTTTCTCGGGCACAGGTTAAAGAGCTACAACAAGAAAAACAATTGAATAAGCATGAAATGGAGAACTTAATAAAGCAAAGAACTGAGGAGAAGATTGTTAGGAAGGGCAAAGAGCATGATAAAATTAAAGCTGTAATTCAATCTGTCATGAAAGAGATAGAAGATGAAAGGAGGTTAAGAAAGCATTCAGAAAGCTTGCATCGGAGGCTGGCCAGGGAGCTTTCTGAAGTGAAGTCTTCATTCAGTGGTTCTTTGAGAGATCTTGAAAAAGAGAGAAAAACAAGGATCCTTTTAGAGAATTTGTGTGATGATTTTGCCAAAGGAATAAGAGATTATGAATATGAGGTACGTTCTCTTGTGCATGATAATTCTGAGCAGGGTCAAGCTCAGGTTAAAGGGGATAATAGCCATGATAGGTTAATACTGCATCTGTCAGATGCTTGGCTTGATGAGCGCAAGCAAATGAGGTTAGTTCAAGATGGCCATGATCTCCCAGAGATAGATTCATCAATTGTAGACAAGTTAGGTGTTGATATTGAAACATTTCTTCATGCAAAAAGGTCTGTTAACTCGAGAAGATACAGTAACTTGTCCACAAAGGAAAAAATTTTAGAGCAGAAAAAGGGTGCAGACAGAGGACTCGACAAACATGGCTCCAAAATGAACAACAACAATAGTGCAGAGGTTGATAGAGAAAAGAAAGGAAGGCACAACTGTATGAGGAAACATGTTCAGTCGAAGGAAATCATTGAGGAGTGTTGTGAGTTGCAAGCAGGTGTGATGAAGAATCTGTCATGTGATGAAAATGACAGCACAGCTCTTTTTAATACCCCTGGGACATCTACTGTTTGTGAAGCAACACAAGGTCCAGCAGAAAGTAATACATTGTTGTGGACAAAGAGAATGAATTCAAGTCATGGAGTTAGAAACAGTTCCTTGTCTTCTGAAGGCAATGATAGGGTTCATCCAGAGAGTATTTTCAGGGAAGACAATGACACGTTGATGGAAAAACTGCTTGAAGCAAGGATGGAGAGGCAGAAATCCCGCTCTAGAGCTACCATTAACAAAACCTCATTTCCTTCTGCCAGACAAGTTTGTAATCAGAAACATCGCAGTGTGAGTAGTTGCCATGGTATCGCACTCTCATGAGGCACACTGCATATCACTCTATTTCCACAATTAACCTATTTTTGTAGCAGCTATCGATCGAATCGTAGGAATTTTACATGGTTGAAGGGATGAAGATCATTGTTGAGTCCATAACCGTAGTTTATATCTAGTTTTATGGAGTGTTTTATTCCACGTTTCTTAGATTAGATTATACGTGCGTCCATATTGAAGCAAAAAGCAGTAGCTTATGCCTGCGTCTTTTGACAAAATTAACATGATTTTTACGTGGAGTTAACGTGTCCAGACATACGGTTTGTTCCTACTTAATTCTTATAGCTATAACATATTCACACTTTAGTTAAAGAACATTAAAATTTGATTTATTTATCAAGCGACTGCCTATAATAGTATCAGAAAGACAGAATGCTGCAGCATTCATTTTGACATTACTTTTTTTTATCTTTTGCCAAAAAGCAATTAGTATTGTTTGTCAACTTTTAGTTGTGTGTACATGTACCATTTTAATCCCTTAATATTTAAAACCCCTTATTTAAAAATCTTCCTCTTTCATTTGAAGAGATAAGAATTCCAATGTTAGGAAATTTGAGCACAGACAAACATAAACCAATAACACAATCTAGAATCTAGAATAAAGAAATAACACAATTGAATTCAATAGTAATAGACTTTAACCCAATCAGTTTAGAATGTATAACAAAATTATGTGTGGGTGTGTGTACACCCTCAATTTGAAAGTGAATATCTATTTTTCTGCAAATTGTTGTCATACTAAAAAAGTAGGCAAGTTAACGTGAAATGTACAATTTCAGAGGAAAGAATAATTTTAAGTAATTACTCATTTCTTTGGCGACGTGTTGGTGAAACTCGGTTATCTATATTATGTGTCGAAAACTAAATTAATATGAAATAAATCAGAATGATGGATAGGCACAAGATAAACGATATGTATAATAAATAAATGGAAAAACAATATAGTTCAAGATGAAAAACGGAGCGTCCGTCTCTTTGCTTTTTGAATACCCACTCGTGAAAACCCATCACAAGTTCACCACTGAACCTTTAGAAAAATAATGTCAGAGGGACTTCTTTATTTTGATAAGAAAATGTTTTCTTTTAGTTTTACGATGAAGCTTCAAAAAGTAAATGATCAACCTATTACGAGTCTTGACACAAGATTTCAATCAGGATAATAATATTCTAAATTTTCTTCCATGATCCACTCAGAATCCAACTGACAAACCTTACCTGTGTTGAGACATTCTATAAGGCTTTGCCAACAAGAACTATATGTTTAACTACTAGATTAAAAGAGTACTGCACAGACCTATGATGAGGAAGAAAATAAGACAAGGGAGTAAACACAAATGCAGTTAGAAGCATTGTCTTGACATGTTCAGATCATCACACAGCCATGATACATGCTGTACTGAGCCCTTCTAAGTAAAGAAATTTTTAGAATTCTAACATCAAAAAATATTCACATAACCTATAAAACAAAAATATAAGCTTGTGGCATGGAACCCACATACTGACAGAAAGGTGAAGCCAAAAGATAGAAAAATGTAACAGACAGATATACAGTCTTACATGAGTGACTATCCATAATCTAACTTATAATATATATGCTCTACTTTAATGGATCTGTAAGCCATATACAAAAAGAAGTCTATGAAAACAGAGCCCAAGGCTCTAATTGAATGATAGATACAAAGGGATAAAATAGTTAAGAATCTTCAATATTGGGAAGTATGGAATGGAACACAATTTATTCCATTTCATCCCTTCTACCATTCAATTGTACTCTTTATCAGACATCCAAAAACCTAAGCAAGTGACTGAAACAACAATCACACAAAACCATAACTACAGAGAACATTAGAAATAAAAACAAGGAAAAGCAATAATCAGGAACAGGGTTTTAAAAAAAATCCACCACCGTGAATTGAGCGGCTCTGCAACCATAGTCACGGCCACGAAAGCTAAGTTTATCCGCCCATTTCATCAGAATATCAAAGATCGCACAGCAAAAAAAGCAAGTAAAACCTTTAGCAGGTCAAGGAAAACAACAAACGGAACCCTTCAACTTTTTTCCAATTATATTTTGCACTAACAATCCAATCCACGAAGCACTAATTAAACAGCATGCAAATGAAATACATAGCAGCGGCAACAGTAGCACAATAATAACGAAACAAAAATGGGATGACATGACAGTCGAAAATATCCGAGTTATTGAACAATAGCGCATGATAAAATAAAATCCAACACCGAGATGTAAAGTGACGCGAGATGCAAGGAAGCAAATAGAAATACAAGTACAGATTCTAGAGATATATTATTATATAGATAACAATAACTTGATGGCGGTGGAGATTAGATTTTATCGATGTCCTCGTCCTCGAACTCGATGTAGTCGTTGGCGGTGGCATCGTCCTCCTCGTCCAAGCCGGCGCCAATGCCCTCGTTGAGGCGCGTGGTGTCGGGGAGCTCGCCGTAGGCCTTGAGGAGCCTGGCCTCGTCGGGCATGTACTTGAGGATGACGTCAGCCTTGTCGTCCTGGTAGTCCCGGAGGCCGACGAGGATGATGTCACCGGCGGCGATCCAGACCTTCTTGTGCATCTTGCCGCGGATGTGGCAGAGGCGCTTGGTGCCGTCGATGCACATGGCCTCACAGCGACCGTTTCCGAGCATGCGGAGGACCTGCGCGTACTCCTGGCCGTCCTCCTTGAACACCAACTCTCTCTTCTCGTCGTCCGCTTCGTTCTTTCCCCTCTTCCTGTTCTTACCTCCCTTTCCCTTGTTCTTCGGCATCCTAAAAACCCAACCCTAACCCTAACCCCTCTCTTATCTCTCTATCGATTTCGTTCCTTCCCTTTCCTCCCTTCTCCTCCCAACACACCACAGAAATAAAGTGAGTGCCGTGTGGTGTTGTGGTGTTGTGTTCTGATTTTAATCTCACCCTATTCTTTCCTTTTTATATATTCCCCAAACCTCGCTTCCCTGCTTCA
>Ga0099823_1002365_pt1 | contig 16958 bp, 9 predicted proteins | sample CowpearedBW_FD_76831 | JGI IMG/M metagenome (GOLD analysis project Ga0099823, IMG submission 76831) | Root nodule microbial communities of legume samples collected from California, USA - Cow pea red BW | ecosystem: Host-associated > Plants > Roots > Nodule | place: USA: California | collected...
AAAAAAAAAAAAATGGTAGTCAGTAGGTCAATTTTAACCTCCTCGTCTAGTTTGTAATTCAAAAGGTTAGGTATTGATTATGGATAAAAGTCAAAATGATATGAATGAATAAATTAATTAGTATTTACAAACATTGAAATTCACGTAAGATTTAACTTTCAAAAATAAGCATTTTATTTATTTTCTTAATTTAGAATTACTATTATAACATATGACAGAGGAAAAAAGAGGTGAACACGAATTGTATGTTTCTGCTATAATGTAGGAAATGGAACAAGTGAGTATGATTACAATGATTAATATATGTGTACCTTTTACTTTATATACTCTTTGTAAAATTGTATACTTTCTCTGTGCTTCTATACTTAAACACTTTTGTTTGTTTGTAAGAGGTTTGAATTAACTCAAGTAATCTTTATATTCAATCAACTATTTATTGATAAAATAAAGTGATGCAATAAAAATTATCATGTATATGTTTGAAAAATTATCATGTATTCAATTTTTGATTTATACGTTTTACTATTTTTTTTTATTTTGAAAAATTTTAATGTTTTAAAACATTACTATTGAAATGTTATTTTAATTTGAAGTTTTAAATTTTAAATATTGATACACTTTATTAATTTAAGATAACATTCTGTTGTTTAGATAAGCCCTAAACTAAATTGTATAATTTTACACCATCCTAATTTGACGTTGAATTTTAATGTTGACAAATCATACCAATAAAAATAATACTATGATTCAAATATTTCATTTTCATATTCTTTTATTTTAAACTTATTTTATCCAATAAAATAAAACATTTATTACTAACAATAAAAAAATTCTCTTTGGTTTAAATTTAAAAATAGTTACATATGGTTAAAAAAACTGATATTTTATTTGTTGTTGTACTAGTTATACTTAGTCCCGGTCCTTGAATCCTTAGCATTATTGATGTACAACGGTGACTATAGTTACTTCTCTATAATTTGATGTATTTAATTGCTAACGTTAATAATACTTCAAAACAAAATAATAATAGTCCTTTTGTATTTTTTTTTTTTAATGTTAGGAGGGAGATTGTTGAGGTTAAGAACCAGTCGGATGGGACTGGACTGTGTGTAAAAATGTAAAGTTCATTTGTGAATTTTGAATCATAAGTGATATACTATTTTTGTAAGAGAAAATGAATCTAAAATTATATAAACATTTTTTAGGTGTTATAAAATATTTTGAATATGAAATTAAATATTAATGATACTTCCATAATAAATGAAATAATAATTTTAATAAATAATAAATTTTGTTAAAATAAGATTAAAGTGATTTTAAATAATTAAAATGATTCTCATATATCATGTCAAGAAAAGTAATTTTAAGCGTAAAACAATTGTATAAAACTTTTCTGTAAAGTAAGATTTACAAAAGTTATAATTCATCATGTTTCTAATAAATCTTGGGTTTTCAAATAAAAAATTTTAGAATGAAAATTCAAAAATTACTAATATTATTTTATATTTAATGCTAACACGTTGTAAGCTTTGTACAAAAACAAAAATAAATAGACGAGTAAAAAGCTATTTATTTTTAGACGATAGCCATGCCCTAGTCGTGATAATTAGTATAAAATAACGAAGAATGTCAACTCTGGTGCACATGCAAGACACAACAAAACTTCTGTTTTTCAGTTATTTAATCTCTCGTAATATGTCATTAATATATTTTCTTCTATCAGTGTTAGTTTTTGTTGCTGAAAAATTAAAGTCTCTTTTAAACTTACTAAACAAATTTTATTTTTCTCAATTGTTAACAGAAGATCGAATTTACGATTTTTTTTTCAAATCATCCATTTAACTACTGAGTCATCTTCGCTCTTAGCACAACCATGTTCTTAACAAGGAAATTTGCGGAGTTTGGTAATTGGTATCGTCTGATTTCAATTGCTGTGCCAAAATCTAAGAGCAGTAATTCCTCTTAGTGATACTGGGACAAACTCATAAGCGGCGTTGGAAACTTATGAGTTTGTTGAAAGTTTCACATCGACTTGAAATAAGATCAATTTACAATATAAATATGATACAAACCTCATTTTACAAATCAGTTTTATGAGATTGAGTTAGACTTAAAAATTCAGTTGCCCACTTTATCAGGTTGGAGGGAAAAACCATCAATGCTCCATATCATCATCACATGTTACCAGAGAGATAACTTTTCGTTCCTCGTTTATATTTAAATACATGTCTATACCCACCATCTTCCTTTTTAATCACCCAACTTGTATACATAAATGTTTCCCTCACTCTGGTAACAGTGTAGATTATAACGTAGGCAAATAAAAACTGGTATTGTTTACTCTCAGTTATTTTCTGAAGCCTTTAAACATTAATTTACACTATTAACAGGGCGTGTATGGAATCTGTCATGGCCCAGAAAATGACAGCAGAAGATTATGACAGTGCAACAACCAAAGTGAGCAGCCCAATAGCAGGGAGCAGGCCCAAACGTAACAACACCAAACCTAAACACCTAAATGACTATGACTGCAGTGTTAAAGGCAGAAGGAAGTAAATATTTTGAGTCTAAGGGCAAACTAGTATTTTCTCAGGTTGTTAGAATCTTTCATAGATATCTTTCTCTGTTATGGAAGAATATGGAGAGCACTATATGTATGATAGGTTCTTCATAAATAAAAGGGAGAGAATTATCCAGCATTGCTTTTTCCTTATTCTGTTTTCTGCAGGAGGAAGCCTAACCTGCAAAATAGGCATTGCAGAATCTGAGATTGACTAAGACAGTGATAGATTAAACCATATACAGTGGAGGGTGTGTAACGATTGAAACAGCTGAGTGCATTGTCAGAAGTCAATAAAGCGGATGAAAATTTCAAATTCCCACCCTTTTCTAGATTGCTTTTGGAAGAAAGTTAATACAATTGTCAAACAATTGTTAACGAATCATATTTCTCTCCCTTCTATAATTCATCCTTCTTACTACAAGAGGTTAAAAAGTGAAATGATATGACGTGGATAGATCATATAATTGGTTACCAAGTTATGTAAAGAAAGGTATATTTTGACCAATAATGGTTGTATAGGAATAATTTTCGTCATTATTGGATGAGTATGAGTTGTTATAATAATCTCTGCTGTTCCCTCCCCGTGCATGGAAGTCTAAAGTTGTAGAGTCAAGATTCTAGTCATAGCTCATGCACTAATATTAAACTTGAATACAAATTGTCGAATGTGCACCAATCATATTATATTGCAATCATCAGTTGTAGTTGAAAGTGCTACAAACACTAAATTTTACACGTCCTTGTTTATGCACATTTCCCACCAAAATTTTCTGTTTTATAATCCACGCATCCCCAAGGCACTGCATTATTCCTTGCCAAAAGTGGTGTGAAGGGGCCTGTGGAAACATGTGTTATATTTGAAGAAAAATAAAGTAAAATTAAAACAGTGGTTCTGAAATAAGGGAAAAGTCTAAGTTTAGGTGAGAAAAAAATTGAAATATGTTGGTGAAGGTTGGGCCCCATGATATAGTTGCACGAATATTGATGTTATAGCTATCATGGTGAATGTTTGACAAAATATTTCACCTAGCTAACAGAGGTCAAACAATTAAGATAATCACGAGCCAGAAGAGATAGAAGGGTGGTAGATTTTAACAACTGTCAAGGAAAAGAGTCTGAAGCAGAGAGAGAGAGAGATAGAGAGAAGGTGGTAGTTGTCACATGATTTCCAACAGTACAAAAGGGACCAGCAGCGTCTGCATCCATTATGTAGGTTTATTGCAATTTAAAGGGAACAAGTAGCCTCTGTCTCAATTTTGTTATTCTCAATATTTCCATTTTTCCTTTCCAAACCAATTACTCTCTCTTCTACCATCTTCAACTTGTTCACTCTTAATTAATTATGGTATTGAATCAATGATTTGCCACAAACACATCCCTACCAAAAACCCTCCACCCATATGATCCAAGACTAATCCACACTTCAATCCGTTCATTCTGGAGATGACTGATATGAAGATATGTTTGGATATGCAGTTGAACACAACACATGATCTTTAGACTTCGAAGAGAAAGACATCATCTTCTTAGATGGTTAGTATTACTATTTTAGGAGAGAAAATAGGATAAACACTTAAAGATTATGCAGTTTGGTTATTTTTGTTTCTTTATCTCCTTTTAGTAGTGATTTGATCTATAAATTCTTCCCACTTTCTTTCCCATCTCCCTTTAGAGGTATTCTTAGGATCATGGATGTTCCTGAATTTCCTTTTCTTTTCTTGCCATAGCTCTTGTCCTCCAGTCGCTGCAGCTTGTTGAAGATTTCATAATCACTTGCCAACTTCTGCCCCAACGATAATTTTTCATTTTCTTTTCTTCTAGAGCGTTTTATCTAACCATGCAACATGCGTTTTGTGTATGATGAGTGAGACTGTACTTTGAAAATCTCTGATGTACTCATCATTTGTGTGATCATATATCTTGCTGTTATATACAAGGGTTGTGTGTGTTGGACACCTTGTTCTTATGCTTATCCTGTCCATTTCATCAAAAAACATACATACTTAGTTGAAAACTAAGAATTTGCATTGGTTTATGAACTTGTTATTTTTTAAATTATCTGAATTTTTTTTTCTGTTTGCCATGAACCTACTGGATGGAACCTGGTGTTATCAGTATAGTTAAATGAAAAATCACTTCTCATTCAGTTTATTGACTTAAAAAGTTAAACGAAACCTAGACGAATTCGTCTTCCCCCACAATTTTCACCAGTCTTATTGTTTGGATTTCTTCTTCAAGCCTTGATTTAATTTCTAACCCCCCTTCTACACGAGTCTTGAGTATTCCATAACTTGGTGAACTTTTTATTTTCATATAAAAGGCGCTTACAAGATAAATATGTTAGTTCATCTGAACCTGGCATTAATTAGATTTCTTTTTCACCTCTTACGCGGTAGAGAAGTTTGGTTGCATTATTTACTAGAGTCCTGATTTTCGAACCACTTCCACTTAATCAACAGTAAATTATATACATGTGCATCCATATACACATGCATGTATAATATTTGTCTAATGGGGATCCATCCAGTATAATAAATGTTTTTTGCCATAAATTTCTCACTTTAGTTACTTTACCATAAATTCATAGCATTTCCGTGCAGTTACTTGAACAGATTTAAAGCATAGTAATTGTTCGTTGAGAAATTACAGCCTGTCCTCACAGGCTCACACATTCTTGTTCACGTTACTTTAATATGCTGCACATTAAAATACTTCCTGTTTGTTTCAGACCTGAAATTCCAACTTTGTAAAGGACGAAAAAAGTCGATTGGTTGGAGGCAAAAACCCGTGCAACCACAAGTAAACATGTCAGAAGGACATGAGATTCATAACAATGAGGAAACTTCATCGGGATGTTCCCAGAAATGCTCTACATTTGACTTGAATGCAGAAGCTTGCAGTGACGATAACACTAATGGTAATGCAGAAGAGGGGTATGAGTTCACAACTAACGACAATAATATTGAGAAAGTAAAGGAGGAGGGAACTTCAGGAAATGGAAGTAGCATTTCAAGAGAAGGCAATGACAGAAGAGGAACGGTGAGACAATATGTTAGATCCAAGATGCCTCGGCTTCGGTGGACTCCTGAACTTCATCATTCATTTGTGCATGTTGTTGAAAGACTTGGTGGTCAAGACAGTAAGTACTTGTTACTTCTTGTATCTTCTTCCAAAGCATCACTACTCATATGAAAGAGTTAACACGTTTCATTGAACTCTGCATTACCTGGCGCAGGAGCAACACCCAAGTTGGTGCTTCAGCTAATGAATGTGCAAGGACTCAGCATTGCTCACGTCAAGAGCCACTTGCAGGTACCACAAATTGAAGTTTGAGAGATAAATGCTCTTTTGAATTATCTTTTATCCTTAAAGTGCGTTTTCACAAGTATAATAAATGTGCAGGTCGTCAAAATTTGTTCATTTCAAATGATTTAGCAAGTATTTGAAAATGTTATTCAAGCCTATTTTATCATATCATGATAGTTCTTCCTATAAACTATATGGGTTACTTTTGTTGATGATGTATATATAATCAACATTCAACTTTTTTTCAGATGTATCGAAGCAAGAAACTTGACGAGGTTGGGCAAGGTACTACACTACCATACTGAGTTCTTATAATTTGTAATGATAATGAGTTCTAACTTGCTATTTAGTTTTGCTAAACTTAAACTGAACAAGGATATCGACGGAAGGGGTTTTTCCAATAACGAATACTGAATTAATCAAAATGATGTAGGTAGTAAGGATTTAGGGTTAGGGTTTCTTTGTGTTAGTGAAACACATATTCCTTGAACTTTTTACAATTCAGTTATGTTTTGCAGTACTAAGTCAAACCTATAGGTGGAACCAAAACCAAAAGTTACGTAGGTCTGTGATACTCCATGAGTCCATGAGTCCTCAACAACATCTTAAGATGGGGAATGGTGGAATCATTCTGGCAACTCAATTCAACAAACATTATCATTTCCCAAGTCACACTGATTCAAGGTAACAGAACAAACTTTTATTTGCATCTAATTTGTTCAAGAAAAAACGAGTATTACATCTACATATAAAATACTTTTCATTTTTTTTTCGTTCAATTATAATTTATATACAAGCTGTTAGTTTTTATAATTAAATACAATTTAATAACAAAGTTGTGTTTACCCTTTTCCCACAAATTCTTGTAAATTACTTCTTTCGTCTTAAAATTAGCACTCTTTCTCCCCTACAAGTTTTTCTATTTTAAAAATTACTTTCTTTATTATCTTTAGTTTAACTCCTCACTTCTATCAATATTCTCTCTTTATTAACTATTATTAGTTGAATGTTACGGATATTTTAGTATAAATATAATAATAGTTAAATATTTATAAATATATTTCCAATAACTTTAAACCGATGGGAACCCTTTGAATAAGTTACTACAAAAAAAAAAAAAGTGGTCAGATAATTGCAGATATTGTTGAAATTCTTGGTGTTCTTACAAAACGAAAATTTAACAAAATTATTTCATAGTAACCCATGTCTGCAATTCTTTCTAGGCAGCAACAATGGTACATCAATCATCAACCTTTTATAAAATCAATAGGTTGTGGCCAAATTCAGCCAAAGGATACAACTACGAGACCAAGCAAATTGCTTGAAGAAAAAAGCTGGCTTCCGTTAGAAATTATAAACAATCATCAATCCAAGTTCCAGAAGTTACCTGCCATTGTAGCTCCTAAAAATGGATCACAAGCAGTTAAGCCAGATGAATGGAGCTTCGTGAACAACACAAGCGTCACAGAATATTTATCTAACAAATCCGATGAACCTCGCAACTATTCCAACAGTTTAAAGCTAGAATTTGATCCACCATTTCGGATTAAGGTAAATTAACTTACTAGGTTTTAACAAAAATAAGAACATTGTGCATCTTGTTTTTTCAACATAACGCGGAATTATTTGATTTTTTATGCAGAAAGACGAGCAAGAATTACCTAATTTGCAACTGGGTTTGAGTTACACAGTTGCAAGCGATGGTGGCAAGCTGGATCATTACAGAGAAACCCAAGAAATCAGCACTAAGCTTTCACTTTCTTAATGTTAATAACCCAGATATTATAGCTAATTATATAAATAGAGATCATATATCCAAAAAAGAAGAATAGATTCACAAGATCGATCAATGTCTGTACAAGACAAATACATGCTGGTGCTTTTTAATTTGAATCTACATAGGATTTGATTGTAAAAGGAATTGTTTCAGGATTGACACTGAGTTAGTATTATCCATTTTTGTGTGCAAATGATTGCTTAGATGTGAAGCTGCAAGAAAAAATGATGGAACAAACAGTGAGAATATGGTGGTCTTGCTTTGCAGCTTCATACTTCACTTTGCATTAATCAAATGAAAAATTTATCAGTTGATCCCTCCACCATCTCTCTTTCCCATTCAAAATTCTATTCCTACATTTACATTTCTTTTTTTCAAGAAAAAAAAATTATAGACAGAAGGATGTACATATTTACATCTTAATGGCTAAATAAAATTAACAACTAAAATCTTTTTTCTTCTTTTAGATTTCTCACAGTTTTTATTTTATGTACTTTGCATATATTAGGTAAAATTAAGAGAAAAAGAAAAGATATAATTGATTAAAAAGAAGTATTGATGTTATTTGATCTTAAAAAATTTCGTAAGAAAAAAAAATGAAGAAAAGTAACATTTCTTTTATATCATGTGTTTAGTTGTTTATAAAGCATGGCATTGTCAAAGCACTTCCAGAAATATCTTGACTAGTTTAGAATCAAAATTCATCTTGAGAAAATAGAAAAGAGGAATGTTAAAAAGACGTATGTTGTTGACTTTTTATAAGTTATATTTGGGATGAATTATATAAATGATTCTTCCTTTTTTAACTTTTATTAATTAGTTTAACTTTTTATCTTTAAAAATAAATTATTTAAATCTTTTAAGTTTTTATAATGCTGTAAAATGTTGATTTCACTAATTTAATTCTATTAACAAATTAACCCTTTTCTATTTCTTATCTTCTTCCTCCATCCTCCTTTTTTTTTCACTCCTATCCTTTTTCACCACACTTATTCTATGTTGTTTTTCATCTATTTACTATTCATAGAGATGAATTTGCTGAGTAATTCCTTGTTCATTTCAAATCATTCAGGGGCGTTCAAGAGTAATGATTTGTAAGATATAATAGAGGATCTCACCGACTGACGGTGCTAGATATATTAAATTATTAAATATTTTATCTTTATCTATTATATTAAATTTTTTTATTATTATTCTTTATTTGTATTTTTGGCTTAATCCATATTTCTTTTATTATAAATATAGTATTATGTGTATTTTTTTCATAAGGAATATTAATATTAATAATATTTTCACTGTATTCAATAAGATGCAAACGTGATTACCGTTTATATAGAACGTTTTTATTGAAATACCCTATAATTCTTTTTGTGGTGGTTGCTAGTTTATTTAGTAGTTTAGTTTGGGCTTGATACGGTGTTGTAGTGCGAGGTGTGGAAATATCTTATTATTTATTTACTTTTTAAATACTAATAACTATTTTTATATGTTTTTTATAAAATTATTTTAATACTTATTTCTTTTCTCATCCAGTTATTTTTCTTATTTGTTTTATTTTATTTTTAATAAATATAAATTTATTTTGTATATTAACTTAAAAATATTATAATATCATCATCTACTAATATAATATCATAAATATTTAAAAAATAAGTACACACAAGTGTGGTAGTGTCTGTATTTATACTAATATAGTAATAGTATTAATCATAATAATAATTATTTATAATAAATAAATAATATTAGTGGCAAGGACAATTTTGTAATATTTCTCTTCTATCTATTGAAACTTTCTTTTTTTAATTTATTACATCACTCAAATCATTTAAACTTCATCTTTAAATTCACTCAAATTAACATCCAAATCTCTTAAAACAAATAATACAAACTTCACCTCCAAATCTATTTAAATACGTTTAAATTTATCTATTCACCCACTTCCAAATTCATCATCTTAAAAAGAACACACCCTTAATCTTGACCTTAACCTTAACCTCGTGTTCTTCTTGTGTAATTTGTTCTTTCATTTCTCATCACAACCAACATCTCATTTTTCTTCTTTTTGAATTTAAATTATACTTTTCATTGTTCTTCCTTTTGAATTTAAATTTTCATTGTTCTTCCTTTTGAATTTAAATTATACTTTTCACAAATTAACTTTATGAAACTAATATCCTATTTTCTTGTATTTATAATTGTTAGAGAATTTAAATATAAGTTTTATAATACATGGGATAAAAAAAGTTAAATACTATACGAAAAAAACTCATACATTCATTATTTTAAGATTTTAAATTAAAAATAATATTTTCTTTGTATTGTCAAAACTTTCCCTTGAATAGAGGCAATTAATTTGGAACTACAAATCTGAAAGGTGGCTCTTAGATAATTGATAAGGAGTATTTGGTGGAAGCAGGTGGAGAAGAACGTGAGGTTTTCTGACAGGATGAGGCGGGAATGTCTTGGGTTGGCAGAAATAGTAATAAACTTCATCATCTTGATGTGTGTCCCACCCATACCCTCTTAACTCACAACACTCCTCTCTACATCTTAAGTTCTCAACCAAGAATTGCTGTAAGGTAGGACCATCACACTGCTCATATCATATGCTACCGATCTCACCCAGAATCACTCCATTTTTATTTTCTTCTCTTACTTTTCATTTTCTTTAACTTTATTTCTCGTCTTGTACAAATTATATGTAAACACTTTAATTTTTAGATTTAGATGTATGAAAAACAGGAAAGGAGAGATATGATTATTTTAAATATCTCTCAAAATTGATCTTTCAGTCAGAGTATGTTCAATTAATGTTTAAATTTTTGAATTTTGTTTTAATAAAAATTACAAATCAAATCAAACACGCCCATGGTTAAGATGCCTTTGATTTACGAAAAAAAAAATTAAAAAGAAAATATGCACGTTGTTGCCAGTTCTCCATGTATGGACTCAATTCTTTCTTCTTTTTTTTAATCAGTGATGGATTCAGTTCTTATCATCCTGTTTTCTGGACCAACCACCTGTGCTAAATCTAGGGCCGATGTTTCTCTTTGAGCATATTCGTTACTGTTATTAATATGTAGCATTCCAAGATGTCTGTCCCCAATTCAAATTCAAATCCAACCTCAACTACCTGTTTTTCTCGGCTTCATTATTCACAAAAGTCATTGAGCGATCTGGAAGAACTTCTCAAGTTCCTTTGCAGAATGAACTAGAGCTTGAAATTTTGAACAAAGGCCAAATTTTAATCTGAGGAAATATCAGAACTTTTTTACCCTGTTTGGAAAAACTTAGACCCCACTGCAATTGATCAAAGGTTTTACTTTCTTACTTTCATGATAGATTTGATGACAGTGATTTAGAATTCAAAATTGGATTTAGGGCACATTAAAAAATGTTTTAATGAGATTACAATTAAATTAAATTAAATCTTGAAACATAATCTGTAACAACACAAACATTAGTGACTACTCCAATCAAGATATGTGGCAGTGAAAACTTGAAGTATGTCAAACGGTTCAAATATCACTGCATTTGAAAAGCATAATCACTTGAAAGAAAAAGTACATCATAAAGGGAATAGCATCTATATAGTTCACAATTACATGAATACATCAACTATGCAATTGATTAAAATATCTTTGTCCTGTTGCCGTGCCAGATTTGCTAAAAGCATTACATAATTTTTCTCAATCTAGAATTCATCTGATGTACGTACTTGTCCTCAAAGTACTGAGGAATGCCAAACTAAAATATTTGAAGGATTCTTTTCTGAGTATTAAAAAGGAAAAGATCAATAGATCATGGATAATAGTAATCACTTGTGCCAGTTAACATAAAAAAAATGCTGATACCAAGAGGATCATTCCTCGGATCAAGAAGAAAAAAGTTGCAAACACTAAACCAACATGAAGAAAGACAGACACACAGTAGTAGCCGATATACACTTCTGTTGGGCAGGTTAGGAAATCTTGATTCCACCGAAAGCGCCACTAATCCAGAAGAGGCTTTGCTTTTATTCATCACAAAAAGTTAACTTTGATTTCTCTATAATCAATACAGTATCACCAAAATCAACGGGATGCAGGGCTTGAAGCGAACAGCTGGAAACAAAATTCAATAGAAATGAAAAAATAAATAATAAAGGCAGGATAGTTTATAAGAAAGTAATAAAGAGAATTGATGTTTGGGTCTCCAAGCAATGTGTTTACATTGTTTCTAGTCATGTAAATATAATCTTTAAAAAATTGATGCAGATGTACTCTTTTTGAGGGATTGATGTAAATATAACTGATTGAGTCAAATTGAAAGTTTAACGAGATCAATTGACTTAAAGAAGTTCTAAGGTCTAAACTGATGTAAATCCACTCTTTTGGGATGAAAACATCGACCCAGGTGAAAATCTAAAACACCCCCAAATGTTTACTAATGCTATAATGCTAAAATTACATAAGGTGAGAACCTCATACCACAAGCAAACTGAAAATTCGGGGCGCCTAAAGCTTGAACTGTAACATGATATTGAGTTTCATGCCAAAGATTTAGTGCTTAGATTTATGCGTCGGAAGTTCCTGCAGAGAAAGGTAAATGTGAATTTTTCATCTTTGCGCTGCCAGAGTTGAGGTACATAAATTTGGTCAAAAGGATTTGCTAGGTTACCTGAGAATAGCGTACATGATCATGATGCAAATTTGAAGTTTTCACTATTGTTTCCCACTTGAGATTACCAGATGTTGCATTAGAATCATGCCTCTTAGCTTGGGATTGAGTCCCTTGACTCGAGTGCAGGAAAGAATTCTTCACAGAAACTAAAGGCAGGGCACGCCAAAGCCAGGACTCGGAAGGTGATTTTGGTAATGGTGGGGGAAGAGGAGACACGACAGAATCAGCACTATGCTTTCCTGAGTCATTAACTAGAACAATTTGCTGGGCATTGATCTTTGAATCTTCAACTAATGTCCCTTGAAAAAGTGACAAGGACTCGGGTTCTTGGTTAATATTTTGATCGGTTGTCAATCCTTCAGTTTTGCCTTCTTTGGCTGTGGGATTCAAAATTCTATACAAACTTGGTGGAATGGAATCTAAAGAGTTTAACACTTCAGTATCAAACGTGACCTTTTCTTCCACAGCATATTGTACTTGTTTTATATCTCCAGAAGATCCTATGGAGGAATTACTTTCTTTCCCCCTTCTTCTCTCTAAGTCTGCAACCATGGTATCTACCCTCCGTTTGTTATCCAAAGAACTTACATTTGAAGATGGTAAATTCGCTGTGCTGACTGTATCTATGTACAATGTCTTTTCAAGAGTGAGACTACCCGAATACGAAGTTTTTTTGTTTCCTTGGAACATCACATCTTGAACATTTCCAAGCACACCGCTGTGGAATTTCACCTTGCCAAACTTGTAATTTTCAGCCTCTTTAGAATCACCAAGCAACTTGACGCCACGAAAGGGAGATTGAGGTCTTCGAGAGGGAGATATACCAGTAGCAGCTGCTCTTGAGCGACGGAAGGGAGAGAGTCTACCTGGAAGCAATTCACCTGAATAGTTAAATCTGTTTGATTCACTTGTCAATTTCTTTTTACCCTCTTGCTTGTCAGGTGATGGTGCCCTGGAGTTAGATTTATTCCTGTGAATTGCATCCCAAGCCTGCAGAAAATACTGATGATCGTAAGTAAATATGTCAAACAAAACCACTTGAGCTTGCTGATTCAGGGTTGAAGGTGAAAAGTAGGTCCATTTTTCTTACCTTCTTTACCGCTGGAACAGGGCTGAAAGATCTAATATGAGAAGTTTTGTTAGGTTTCACAACCTCACTGGCTGAAGGCAAGGAAACCTGGCTTTTCATTTTCATCGCAGCCACAGGATTCAATAAGCACAATGAATTCCTGATATGTAATTGAGGTAGCAACCCGCAGCCTTTGGCTGCAATATTAGAAGAGTTGTCATATTCGTTATCATCACCTTCGTCTTCACTTTCTTCCTCTTGACTTTGGCCAGTGTATGGTATAATGGCAGTGTTGTGCTTATTAGACAATGGCTTCTTTTCCTCGCGAATGAATTTGCTAATATCTCTAGGTTGTTGTTCTACTAGTACAGATTGCTTTTTTGAAGAATATTGAGGAGGCTGAAGAGTCATAGCCTTTGCAGCAGGCAAGAATCGGCTCATCATGAAGTCTATAGTTTGTTGATCTGTGGAAAAGGTTCCAGACTTGTTTGCGCCCATACTTTCTAACCCGCTTACACCACTCACACTACAGTTCATGGAGAATGATTCTGTATGTGACAGTGTTTCGAGAGCATCTGAAAAAGCATCATTATCATCATCATCATCATACCTCACATTGGACCTTCTGTTCTCAACTATTTTCTCTATCTTCTCTGCTTTTCTCTCTTTCTCGGTGTCTACTTTTGCCACACTGACGTTGAAGGACTTGGACTTATTTGAGGACTTGAATTTACTCGCAGCTTTATTTTCCCTTTCCGATGGTTGTTTGGTAGCATTGGTTGAATTTCCCGGGGGAAGCCTTGGGCTTGGAGTGATTGAAGTGGCCTTGGGGGGATGAGGCTCAGATCCACCATTGCCCTTGCGTCTTCCAGGGATATGCTCCCAATTGAAAGGAACTGCAACTGGTTTTGTTACCTGATCCAAGGTCGTGTCTGATTTGTGGTATGGAAGACTGTGACGTTTCTCTAGAATCTTTTTCCTTGCTTCCGTCAAGGACGGTGATGTGGCAGAAGCACGTCTCACAGACATGAGAGGGGCATTGATATTCAATTTCCTTTCAGCCATTTTGTTCAAAAATTGAACAACGGGTCACACCCTCTCAATCACAAGTTCACGATTCAGGACGAATATCATACACTAATCTTCAGCAGCAGACCAAAACGATTAGATAATAAACCTCCTAGCAATCATGAAAACCTGAAAACAATAGGACTTAAAATGAGAAAAGAGAATCATCAAACACACAAACACACACGATTACAGGAAAAATTCAGATGGAAGTCAAGAGATCATGAAAAAGCCTATTTTTATCCTCTATGACCCAAACAGTCAATAATTGCAGAAACATTAGTACCATAATGAATGAACTTAACGGCGCAAGAACAGCGCGAAGTTCTTTTATCCGTCAAATTTAATGACCCTAATAATAGTACCGAAAAGAGAAAAGAATTAAGTTAAAGTGACAACGAACTAAAGAAGAAACCTCTTCAACAACATAGTGGATATGGCCACAGAAGCAACCAAAAAAAGGAAGTAGTGGTTTCCCTCAGCACTACTCAGCAAGTAGTACAAGCTTTTGTGAAGATGGCGATGCAGAAATTGAGAAAATAGAGAAAGAAAGAAGGAGTGAGAAAGATGAAAGGCAATAATAATGGTTGGTTGCAAAATTATGGAAATGGTGAAATGAGTAGGACGTAAGAAAAATCAGAGAAGATTGAAGGTGATAGATAGAGACTCGAGCTTTTAGTATTTCTTCTATTGCTTTTGTTTCAAAGTATTTCATCAGTTACCGGTGTGGCCGTGTCTGACTCGTGAAACATTAGCGAAAATAGTGGACAGTAATTGGACTCAACTCCAAATCACTTCGTAAGAGACACTGCACTTTTTCGATTGCTTCAATATCCTCGTATTTTAATAGAAGTGACTAATTTCACAATGTAAATTTTGTGAGAACAGTAGATAAAATTTGAGAGCGTGATGAAGGCAATGGGAAAGTTTAAATGGAAAGTGATGGGCCACGGATGCATCGTGAAGAACAGTTAGTAGTAAGAAAGAGTCGTAACTCTAATAAAGTAGGTTGTGGACCGACCATATTTAAAATAGACAACTCCTCTCTGTGAGTGACTGAGTCCACGTTACTTTTAATCATTATATCATTTTCAATCATTTCGTTTTTCGAAACAACGTCTTCCTCTTCCCCAAAACCCGAGCACTGAAAAAACCAGTACTGTAAATAAGTTTTCTTCCTATTAAAACTCAAAAACATAACGCGACAAACTTAGTTTTATCTTATTTCATTTCTTAACTTTCTATGTCCTACTAAACAAATATTAAAGAGCTAAATATATTTTTATACATTAATTTTTACTAAAAATTAAAATTTATTTATGTCTAAAATTTTAATATATTTTTATTTTTAAATTTTAAAAATGAATGAATATAATTATGTTAATTCAATTATGTTAATTTTTTTTTGAAGTGTCGAATATATTTTTCAATAGATATTGAACTAAGTATGTATTAAATAGTGTAAAAAACTTCAATACTAATATGAAAAACGTTCGACACATCAAAAAAAAATTAACATAATTGAGTTAAAAATACTATATTCATTTTTAAAGTTTAGAGATCAAAATGTATCGAAGTTAAATAAAAACGAATTCCAATTTTAAATCAAAGTTCGGGAACTAAAAATATACTTAACCCAATACTAAATATATTATTTTTCATGAATTGCAAGTGGCAGATTATGATATCAACATATACAAATTTGACGATGAAACAGTGATTAGTTGTAGTGTAGGAAAAATCTAGTGCAATGAGATGCTGAAGTAAATTGAATCGTAATGATGTGAGCACATTTATCAGTTATAATAATGCTAAGAAATCTTAAATTAATATACGTAGCATATTCTCACTTTGGTAGAAACGAATGGGTTTGGGATCTTATGATCACATGACGGTCGTTGAAAGGTCTGGCGATTTTCCGTTTTATTGAGGGTCAGGATCGTAAATATACAATTTAAATCAATGGTTCTTTTTCATTGCAATCAAATTATTTCTCTATCGTTGAAAAAAATGCAAAAAAAAAAATATAAAATGCATTTTTGGTCTTTAATTTTTTTACTATTTCCGTTGTTTTATTTTCAATGCCCCAGTTTTATCCTCTAGATGGTTTATAAAATATTTTATAAAAAAAATAAACAGTGATTTTAATTAAAATTAAAGGACAAAAAAAATGCATTTCAAAATTAGAAAACCTAAAGTCAAAGAAGATCTTTAAAGAAATTAAAATTGAACTTTTATTAATCATCTTTATCCATTCTATAAATAAAATTTTACTTATGTCTAATTTTGTTCTTTAAACTTATTTTTTACATATCTGCTTCAAATATATCAAAGAAGGTTAAATATGTTTTTGGTCCCTCAAGTTTCAGCGAAATTTAGAATTAGTCCCCCATCAAAACTTTTGACCAATTTAGTCCTTCATCTTTCAAAATGCGTGAATTTAGTCCTTTTAACCAAATTTTGTTAAGTTTATCTGACGTTTCAAGCGCATTTCATGATAGTATTTAAGTTAA
>Ga0099823_1002366_pt1 | contig 16958 bp, 19 predicted proteins | sample CowpearedBW_FD_76831 | JGI IMG/M metagenome (GOLD analysis project Ga0099823, IMG submission 76831) | Root nodule microbial communities of legume samples collected from California, USA - Cow pea red BW | ecosystem: Host-associated > Plants > Roots > Nodule | place: USA: California | collected...
TATATATATATATATATATATATATATATATATATATATATTGTTTTTTCTTTAACTTATGAAAGTTATCTAAAACCTTTTTCCGAGCAAAAATATGGATTGTTTGTCATTTAATAAACGGAATTTCACATTAAACTATAATATTTTTTTTTGTTAATGAAAAAAGAGATATATGTAAGAAATGTAATTAAGAAAATCAATTATTTCGTTAAAGAAAATGAGTTGAAAGTTCATTTTTTAGATTTTTTTAATTTATTTTTATATTATTTGAATACTTTATTTATCGGTATTACACTGTAAAACAGGAAAAAAATATTACAAATATTTATGAGCATTTGGTCAATTTATATAACTTTTTTTTTAATTTATTATAAATAAGTGAGATTTAATTATTTTGTTCAATTATTTTGAAGGGCCAGGGATTCATTGCTTTTGGAAATTATTAAAGTTGTTACATTGTCTATTGTGAAGTATTTATTTCATTAAAAATACATTTAAATTAAATTTCTTAAAGTTAAAAGTATTGTTTTTTAACATTTATCTCTCTCTCTCTCTCTCTCTCTCTCTCTCTCTCTCTCTCTCTCTCTCTATATATATATATATATATATATATATATATATATCCATAAAGACATAATCCTTAATTTAGAGAACAAACAAATAATACAATAATAAAAATAAATTTCGCAATATTACTAATATCGGAGAAAATAGTTTGAGAGTGAAACCGATTGTCAGAGTATTCTCTAACAATTAAAAGAATACATGAAATATTGTGAAAAGATATATCAAGACTTAAAAAGATGAAGCTTAAAAATTGATTGTAATAATGTCTAGAGAAAAAAATATAATTTTTTAAGTAAAACACTTTAAAGAAAAAGATCATTTTTCTTAAAAATAATCAACTGATAAAAATAATTGGTCAAAAAGTGTTATCATACTCATGGACACTCAGAATGACCACCAAATAAACACTGCAACTTGTTGCTTAGTGGTCAAAATAGTCTTTTGAGACTTGTTTCTTTGTAAAATCCCAATTCAACTTATCATTTTATTGTAAAGTGAACTAATTCGATAAAAGAATAATTCATTCAGAATTAAGTATAAAGTTTAAATATCTTTTAATTAAAAAAATACTATTAATTAATTAAGTTAAATATATTTTTCATTTTTATTATAAAAAATATATATTTATGTGTGGAGTTTTCATTAAATGACAAATAAAATTATGTTAGATTTTTTTTTTATAAAATCCAAAAACGAAATAATTTATAAATTAATTAAAAATGAAAAAACTATTTTTATGACATTCTAACGATAAAAAATATATTTAATTCTGAATACTTTTAGTTTTTAATGATTTCTTATCTCATCACTTAAATAACAAAAAGAGAATGTCAACAACAGTTGAGTAACATATGCTTGCTGTATTCTTTTGTATTATATCGACTAGAGTAACATTTAACTGGAAAAAACTACTCAAAATATAATATGACACCTAGAAAAAGAAAAGGAAAATATAAATTCTTATAGATGTTATAATGTGATAAAATAAATAAAGAAAAAATATAAATATTGAGTGAGTATTTAAAAATAATGTTCGAGCACGTATCATTATTCAAATTTATTTTATAAGGTATGAATATTTAAAATAAGGCAGTATTAAATACGGTTGTAAGGAAATATAATAGTTGTTTATTTAAATGTATAACAGAGATGAAACCACTAGGAGTGTAAGAATGAATATTTTGGTCAATTTTTCCAACCCAGTAATTAATTTATTATTATTTGTAATGTGTGTGAAAATCTTAAACGAAAAACAAATTGAAATGGCAGGAGTAATTTGTAAATTTTAGATATTACAGAGTTTAACTAAGGTATTTTACATGAACGAAAACCCTTTCTCACATCTGTACACTAAACTAAAATGATGACAACACAACACTTTATATACGTACAAAAATGGGTAAAGAAAAACCAGGAATCGTGATCATATATCAGTGGATGACTCTATGCTTATGCCTCGGATCTCAAGGTTGTCTAGCTTCTTGGGTCTCCTGTAATATTTCAACAACAGAGAACAGCAAACAACACTGACAGAGGAAGCAGCCATGGCAGCCCCAGCAATCCAGGGTGGCAATCTGAACCTTGTTGAAGGGAAAAGAACTCCGGCATCAATTGGGATTCCAAGTAAGTTATAACCCAAAGCCCAAACGTAATTCAGGCGTATACGGGTAAATGTTTTTCTGGAAAGGTCAATAGCAGTTATGACATCTTCCAAGTTGCTCTTCATGAGTACAATATCAGCAGCCTCAATAGCAATGTCTGTACCAGCACCTATCGCCATTCCCACATCCGCTGCCACAAGTGCAGGCGAATCATTGATACCATCCCCAACCATAGCCACAGCGTAACCAGAAGCCTGAAAGAGAAAAACAAGTCACTCGGTATGTTGCAACAGCTAATGTATTCCTCTGAAGCAGTGCAAACAACTGCGGAAGTGAGGTTCAGGCACAAGCATTGAAGTTTATGGATATAAAAACCAGTAATTAAGCAAGGGAGTTTGAAAAAGTAAAGTTAGAAAGACAAAATTACGCTAGTACTGACTACTCAACATAAGCAAAAGAGATATAGTTATCTAGTTATGGTTTGAAATAAGGTGGTATTATTTTCATCTCAAGGCACAGAAGTATCATCTCATTAAATAACTAACTTCTTAAAATTAAGATGAAAATGTATAATCATCATGCATTCGTACCTGCAAGTCTTTCACTTTCTCTGCTTTTTGATCCGGTTTAGCCTCAGCTATAACATTCTCAATTCCTACTTCCCTCGCAATAGAACTAGCAGTTCCGAAGTTGTCCCCAGTCACCATAATGCTCTTGATTTTCATTGATTTTAGAATGGAAATGACTTCTTGAGCACCTGGTTTCAGTGGATCGGATACTGCTAAAACTCCTGCCACTTTCCCACTTATAGATACCAATATTCCTGTTTGAGCCATCTTTTCGGCTTCAGCAAGCATATCTTCAGCTTCAACGGGAATTGCAATGTTATGGTCAGCCAACAGGCTCTTATTACCGACCATTATTTCTTTGTTATGAACGGTGGCCTTTACTCCATGTCCTGTAATGGAAACAAAATCTCGTGCCTCGGGCCATGAAGGGTTCTCTTCATCTCGAAATTTTTTGGCATACTCAACTACGGCCTTGGCCAATGGATGCTCACTATTCACCTGAGATAGGCAAGTTAAATTAAGGGCAATTTTTATGACATGCATATGCATCTATAATCCATGAATTTTAAAAGCGCTTACAAAGAAGCTATCATACTCAGAAAGCAAACTCTTATTTACTATAACTATTCACTAGGCTACGCATTGGAGAAGTAGATAGGGGGAGAGGATTACCTCAGTTGCAGCCACAAGTTCATAGAATTCCCGGAGCACCATTTTTGTCAACAATTCTGTTCTCACTATAACAGGTTTCCCGACGGTGAGAGTACCCGTCTTATCAAAAACAATGCAGTTCACCTAGAAGACAGTCATAAACATATTCACGTGTAAGTAATTACAGATAAAATCATGAAAGCTTTAACAGATGACACAACATACAACCAATGATCAGCTTGTCCGTTTTAACTTTCAAAAAGTATAGAGAGATAGGAATGAAGCACAAGAAAAATCAGATTGATACTTGATACTGATATCCAAAAAACCTATTTACCTTCACCCAGCATAACATTAACAAACAACAGTACTTCATACTCGTACTTCATCTTAAGAACTGAGAAATGATATGAAGTGAACACATTAGTTGATACTCCTTCCTAGAAGGCTAACACATATTTGATGTTCGATTAGGTGGCAGGAATGGCTCTCAAAAACCACTTGATATTAATGATCTTTCCTATGTTTATTTTCTTCTTGGCACTTTATTAACTATTCAATTTTTACCCGATCGACATACACAAAGTAAATTCAGAACTAAAGGGACTAATCAAATGTGAAATGCTGACCTTATGTGCACTCTCTAATGCCTGCCCTCCTTTAATGAGCACACCCTGGGATGCACCGACTCCAGTCCCGACCATAACCGCAGTTGGCGTGGCTAAACCCAAAGCACAAGGGCAGGCTATGACCATCACAGATATTCCAAACTGCAAAGCAAGCTCAAAGCTGTCCATTGAAGACGGTATCCAAGACTTTGGGTAAGCATGATATCTTCCCGCCAAAAACCAGGCAAGCCAAGTCGTGAACGAGATCACAATCACCTGCATAGGAACATCCATCCATCCCATTAGGATCTCATCCTCCGCGAGCACAAACAATGATTCAATAAAAACAAACAAAGTCCTTCATTTTCATCACACCAAACAATTAATAATTACCAGAGGCACAAAGTATTTTGATATGCGATCAGCAAACTTCTGCACAGGTGCTTTGGCCATCTGCGCCGATTCCACAAGGCGAACAATCTGAGAAAGAGCACTCTCCGATCCTACCGTCGTCGCCTTAACATGCAAAACTCCATTCTCATTCACAGTCCCTCCAATAACCTTGTCCCCTTTCCTCTTCGACACGGGACGCGCTTCCCCCGTGATCATACTCTCATTCACGTGACTCTGCCCCCGCACAACAAACCCATCGGAAGCCACTTTCGCGCCAGGAACAACCTTAATCACATCATTCTTCTGAACCAACCTGCTATCAATCTCCTCCTCCCCAACAACATTCCCATCAGCGTCCAAATTCAGTAAAACCGCCGTGTCGGGTGTCAAGTTCATGAGCTTGGCAATCGCATCAGACGTCTTCCCCTTCGCCAAAATCTCGAGATACTTCCCAAGCAGAATGAACGAAATAAGCATCGCGCTCGTTTCGAAGAAATCATTCCCCTCAAAATGCGGAGAAGTAGCAGCTCTCAAAACAGAGTAAACAGAGTAAAAATACGCAGCGTTTGTCCCCAACGCAATGAGAACATCCATGTTCGCAGAGCCACGGCGTAACGATTTATAAGAACCGTAATAAAACCGCCAGCCAAGTACGAACTGAACCGGCGTGCACAGCACCCACCGAGCAACCTCCCCCACGGTAAGCATGTTCACAACTTTTGCATCAAGTGCGTCCTTTATTCCAGGGACATACATAAACACCATGGATGTTAGAAACACAGGAATAGTAAACACCAAGCTCCATAAGAAAGATTTGTAATACTGCCTTGTCTCCTCGCGTCTGTGAGAATTTCTTTGTCCTTGTTCCGTAGGATATATCTTCGCCTTGAAATTCCCATTCCCTGTTTTCTCAATCACGTTGATCAAATCTCTGGGTCCAGTGAAGTCCGGTTTGTAGGAAACCGATATTTTGCTGAATTCCTCTGTTAAGTCAACCACAAGAACTCCTGGGAGTGTCCGCAGAGAATCTAGTATTGGTTCCATGGAAGCGCCGTCGGTTACCGCGCCTTCCACGTGGAGGTCTATCTTGGTGAAGTCTTCACTTGAACTAATGAGCACGGCTTCGAATCCGGCATCTTCTACGGCTTGTAAAATGTCGTTTGGATTGAGGAGGAGATCTGGGTTATAGTGGACTTGGGCCTCTTCGGTGGCCAGGCCCACGCGGGCCTCGAGGACACCGTGAAGGCCTTGTAAAACGGACTCTAGCGTGGAGGAACAGGAGGTGCAGGTCATGCCTTTGATTTGGATGCGGCATACTTTAACAGATTTATCGTCAGTGCCGTCTGTGAGTAATAGCGCTTCGAAACCCGCGTCTTCGATGGCCTCGCGAATGGTCTCTTCCTGAAAGAACAAAAAAGGTTAGAAAGTGAACGAGAAGAAAAAGAAGATGAAGAGAGAGTGTGTCTCTGTTGTGGTGTTGTTTGCCTCACGTTAACGAAAGAGGGGTAGAAGACGACGTGAGCGCGGTTGTTGAGGACGTCGACGATGGCCTGGCGGATCCCGGGGAGGCGTTTGACGGCTTTCTCGACGGATCCGGCGCAGGCAGCACAAGTCATTCCGACGACGGAGAAAAGAGCGGTGGAGTCTGAGAGCTCCTCGACGGTGGTGGCGGGCTGTCCCTTAGGGTATTTAGGCATGGAGGGGTAATGAGGTCGCGGCGAGAGGTTTCGCCAGCAACTTAACGCTAACAACTTCGCCATTGCTTTTTTCGAAAAGTAGTGCCTACCAAGCAACACCACTCAGGTTCGTAAATTTTAACCCATACCAATACCAGGGTCGCTTTTATAGTGTCAACCCTGTTTTTGCTTCTCCAATGCAATCTCCATCCATACGCTTTTGACTTTAAACTGACACGTCTTGTTTGGTGGGGTCCTTTTTTTTCTATTTTTTAGTCGGTGGACCAGTTACTTACGTGGGCTTAACGCAACTTTGGGTTGGGGGAGTTGAAAGTTGGGTCCGTGTAACTACTAACCACTTCACGGCCCAGAATTAGGGTTTTTTTTTTCACAAAGAAGCCCACTAGATACGGGTTAAATAAGGGAAGTCAAATAGAATAGTTTAATTGTATGGTCTGTTTTAATTAGAATAATTTCCTACGTTCCTTTATAGATTTTATGGAATATGTTCCTTTTTTTCTTTGCTTTTCAAATATTTTATACTATATTGGCTTAGAAAAGGACACTTCCTGAAACCTCATGCATGAAGCGGGCAACGCACTACCTACCATTTATTAATCCAGAAATCATGGTTTCTACGTAAATGACTACATTAATGTCATTCTCTCGTTATATATTTTATTTATTTGGTTAATAGTATTTCTTTATTGGGCCGTCTGTGACGTCATGGATTACGTTTAGAGGCTGGCCAGCCAAATTTGACTTGGACTCTAAAATGAAAGCCCATTCAATAATAGGCTTATAAAATCAAAATATCCAGTCAGCCGTGGCCCACTGTCCAATTCATAATATCTGGGCCTTATCATCTTAGGTTTTTTTTAATAGAAGGGACCAACTCTCTGAGAATGTGGATCATTGATGAAAGACGGTCCAAATCTTTGGTGCCCAATTTCAAATTCACAAGCGTAACCCACTTAAAATGAATATAGTATATGCATCCTCAAGAATAACAAATACAAGCTTTCTTTATCTACAGTATCTATACTATTATATAAAAAATATTCCTCCTTTTTTGTGTTTAATTTTTTTTTTCAATTTTACTTTCAAGTAATTTTTTTATGTAACCATTTTTTAAAATTAAATAAATAAAATTCATCTATAAAATAAATAAAAATCATCTATATTTATTCTTATAATTATAATTTTTTTTGTTAACATAAAAAAGCGAACATACAATTGTTTTCAGTGGTTCATAGAAAGTGAGTATACAAACATTTACAACAATTCACACATACTAATAAATTAATTGAATTACAAATCAAACTTTAATAAAAGGAACTCAAACCTAAAAAAAAAAAAGTCAAATGTAATAATATGTTAAATTTGAATCTTATAAACCAAACATATTAGAGTCTTCTCATATATCCCTAACGAATTTGAATTTTGTTGAAACAAAAGTAGGTTATTAATGACTGAGTTTAGAAAATTCAGCAATTACACATGTTGTGTAAAACGGAAAAGAAGTGCTTAAAAAGTATTTATCCCAAATTTAATTGCATAGTTATTGGTTATCGGGGACATGATATCTCTAATTAAGGGGTGTCCTAATTTGGAAGATCTAATTAAAATTAAGGTTGGTGCATTATATAGAGTTGAGGAGGTATCGGAAGGAAGTAAAAGAGATTGCAACGGATCTGGCACTTTGAATTCCCTAACCGCAATCTTAGTCTTGTGAAAGTTGCACCTCTCGTGGCTCCCATAAACAAGGATCTTTATCTGTTATTTCTATTCATAATTTCCATTGTGTCTGTTGCTCCCATTTCCATTCTCTATTGCTCTCACCCCTTTCTTTTCCTACACTTTTCAAAGGGCGCTTCTTACTCATTGCTGGAAAAATGGTAGTTTATTATCCATTTCTTTTCTTTATCTTTCAACCTGTTAGTTTTTATATAATACTTGTTTCTGCTTCGTCTGATTCTTACCCTCATTGGGACCTTTGAATTAAGTATATTCGTATGTTTTCATTGTATATCACAACTGAATAAATATTTCACATTTCATCTAATTGGAAGAATGAAAGTTTATGAGATCGACAATGTCTAGGAGAATGGAAAGTATCTCATCATGTGCATGCATGCATGCCCCTTACAAAATTAACTACTGTCAAAAGATGCGGAAGCAGATTATTTTCAACTATTCTTAATGTCTCGTCTATATCCTGACAAAAAGGAACTGTCGTTTCAGTCTATGAAAGTTGAGTGGTGTTTTTACATCCTCTTACATTTGGGAATACAAATTGGGAATCAGAAACATGCAAATTCTGAATTCTTACCCCAACTAAACCAGCTGAAAATCTGTAATTACATGGAAAAATCAGTTAACATCGCGTGTTGTGATGTGTGATAAAGAATGAATATATAGAATTCTAGAATTCTTAAATTATCTAAGATTTTTTGACAAAAAATTATGAAGCAGGCAAATTCAGCGTCCGGAATGGCTGTGCATGATGACTGCAAATTGAAGTTTCAGGAGCTTAAAGCAAGGCGGATCTACCGATACATTACGTTCAAAATTGAGGAACAATCAGTTGTGGTTGACAAAATAGGGGGATCGAACGAAAAATACGAGGATTTTCAGGCCAGTTTGCCATCTAACGAGTGTCGCTATGCCGTCTATGATTTTGATTTCACAACTGATGAGAATTGCCAGAAAAGCAAGATCTTCTTCGTTGCATGGTAGTATAGTTTATAAACTGTACTTCACTTGGTTAATAGAAACCAAACCTTCGTATTCATTCCATGTTCAGGACAGACATCTTAAGACAATACATATTGTTGAAGGAACTGTTTAATACTGTTTGTGTGCAGGTCACCAGACACTTCAAAGGTGAGGATGAAGATGGTGTATGCAAGTTCCAAGGATAGATTCAAGAGGGAACTAGATGGCATTCAAGTCGAACTGCAAGCAACTGATCCAAGTGAGATGAGCTTGGACATTGTAAAAGCCCGAGCCATCTAAGTCCCCCCTTTTGCTGCCTCAGCTCTCCTTCACAATTCAAAGTTTACTTTCTTTTCCTAACTGTTTCACAACATCGGGGGCCATATTGTTATTGTTTATTTTAGTCTGGATTCAATCAACAACGACAAATCCAAAATGGCATGTACTATTATAATGTATCTTTCTTCTAAACATTCTCCACTGTTCCATTGATCTTGATTAGTTTCAAGACACAATGTGGATGGCTGGATCTATCTATTAGAGGTTGCTGGTCTGACATGTTGCCAATCAACCGCTTGGGTCTTTTCACTTGGAAGATGATTTTATGTATAAGCATTTATTATATACCTATGTTTTTTTTACTTCTCTTGTTTCAAGTAGATCACTGGCGCCCTACATTATTTACATGCTTTTTTCTCTAAGTTACAATATTTATATGGTGAACAATTGAAGTGTATACTGGGTAACAAGCCCAACAAATAATAGCACAGAATAAGACTTCCATGATAACTCAAACACTGCTTTGAGCTTTGTAAAACGAGGCCCTTACAAAGTTATAACATACGTGCGTGAAGATCCAAGACAAATGACACAATGCTCGGTAAACTACACAAAGGAAACACTAGTGGAATACAATCTTGTTCTATTTAACAATTTCTATACAACGAGACCTTCTCGTGCTTAAAGCCAGAACACATACCCTTTATGAGCAATCATTTACAATAGAAATGAAATCGGATGAGTAAGAGAAAGGGAAGAAAGTAGTCAGAAAAAGTATTACTAGTGTGTGTGTGTCTCGCTGCTTTAGTGTAAATCTGTTAATTTAGTTTTGAGTGTATATTAAGATAAAAGTGCAAGTTCAGCCCAAGCCAAAGATGACGACTTAAGCTCCACGCTTACTGATGTATCAATTCTGTTCTCCAGCATGCTGCATAATTCTCTCATAGATGGCTGCCTAGTTTTATCAGGGTTGATACAGAGAGTTATTACCTCGCATATCACTTTCAGGTCTTCATGTCTAAAATGCTTCAGTTCAGGATCCACCACGTTTGACATTTCATCTGGCCTTTCGAGGTAGTCCTTGGCCTGCAGCACAAATATACATGGCTTAGTCAAAATACACACTCTTCCGGGTTTGTGTGAGGCTTTTTAAACATCAAATTTCGGGAAGTTCCTTACCCAGTCAACCAAGTACCCTTTGTCCTTACAGTATGGAGGTCTTCCGCTGATTAACTCCAGTAGAAGTACCCCAAAAGCAAATATGTTTCCTTTGGTATCAAGATGGCGTGCTTCAAGGGAGTTTGGAAGAACACAGATAGCACCTTGGCTGCCAATGGAACCAGAATTCTTTTCTGATCTTTCAAGAATTGTCTTCCAACTTTCAAAATCAACCAACTGCAATTCAGGTTCATGACAATCAGTAAGCAAGCTTTTGGATTTCCAACACATTATACTATTTAAACATAGGTGCACGTTACTTTATTTCTGCTCATTCTTGACTGCAAGAAGATATGACCACAACTGTAACAGGTAAATTTGAAGATTTGAACTAGCCAGTGACCACACCTTAGGGGAAAATTCTTCTGTAAGGTATACAGCGCTAGAATTCAGCTCTGAGATAGTAAATGGAGGCTCCACTTCGGTATGCAAATACTTGAGTCCACGTGCAATGCCTATGGCAATCTTCATACGCCGTGTCCAGGAAAATTGACATCCTTCTTCATCTGCAGTCATAATTGCATGTTGAAGGAATGAAACGCTTAAGACATGTTACATGTACGCTACCTGAGAAACTTGACTTACAACAATGAAGGTGGTCATGAAGTGTCCCATTTGAAGCATAATCAAAAACCAACATCCTTATAAATGGAGCGTCTTCTCTACAGTAACCAAGTAGTTTTCCTATATTCTCATGATTTAACCTTGCCAAGTCCGCCACCTGAATGGCATTAATAGCATAAGTAAATATTAAAAGATTGGGACAACTATCTGTCTGCAAATTCTTGCAGGCTGTTTCAATACGAAAATTTCCATTTACCTCTCTCTGAAAATAGAGCTCAAGATATCCTGTCCAATGCTCCTCCCTGATGCAGAGGGAAATCACAGCAATCTCAGGCCCACCTTTCATTGTTCCCTTGTAAACCACACTGTCCGGTGAGGACCCAATTATGTTGCTGAAGTCTTCACAGGCCACTTCAAGCTCTTGTCTGCTATACCTTCTCACATCCTTCAACATCTCAGGGTCTGCACTTTAATAGAACCAATTATGTTCAAAACAGCTCTAGAACTCTTAGGTGTAAATAGAGAGTTGGGAAAACAGAAAAAAGAAACTGCATACCTATATATACTGCCGTATGATCTTTCTGGCTTCCAGATTTTTTCCAAGGAATGATGATAGATGATTTTTTGTTACATCTCTGAAAAGCAGCAAGAACAGCAACCAGAAAGAGAGAGCCCACCATAGTCCCAGTTACTATTTCTAGAGCCAAAAGCCAAACAGGTTTTGACGCTCCGTGATGCTTGGACACATATTCAGTAGGTTGGTGACTTGGATTCACCACTGGCTGGCTCTTGGCACTGGCAGGAGAAGCACCCGCTATGAAATAAAAGTTCAGTGTTAGAACATAGATTGGAAGGAGCAAGTGTTGTGCAGTGTATATTGGATTTTGACAAAATTCTTATCTATAAAGAGTACATAGATCTATTCTCAACACCGGCTTGGGATTTAAAAAGAGGAATACAAAGGGAATATCCGTGAAAGCCATTTCAGAATGAAGTCAAGACTCGGCTCCGTTCATTTCTTTCGCATAATTCAAATTTTATGAGGTGACTATGAAGATACATTTAATTCATGCCTTCAACCTGAGTTCTTGAAAGGCAATGTCAATACATACCACACTGTATACGAGGTCGCTGCTTTATATCCTGGCTCTGGATGCAATTCCCTTGAAAGCTTAACCTGCCAGACGTAGTATATGATTACTAAATATAGTGGAGGAGTAGAATCTCAACATGACCAGAGTATCCAAAAAGTACCTCGGAAGATACTCCAAGCATTTGGGTATGCTACCAACTAAAAAATTATATGAGAAGTCTGCTACTTTCAACTGAGACGAACGACAGAAGCCAGTTACATTCTCCTTGGAAACATACCTGAAGAAGTCATACAAATTTATTAGAGGCAGATTAAGAAAATTCAAATTTTGACTGGTATAACTTGATCTTTTACACTGAATGTTGAATCTGACTGCATGTTTTTCAGACACAACAGATATAAGTTGTTTCATAACCCAAAGGACGTTAAGTCTCCTTAATGAAATCCTTTTGAACGGCTCATGAACAAGCTGAAAACTTGACAGTGGTCATTCATTGCCAATAATAGATTATCCTATTCCATTTTTCATGTATCCATAATATCTCCTTCACAACAACAAACTTCAAAGATAAATCTAAAGCATGATAATATAAAAAAAGTGAATAAAATCTTTCATCTGCATTAGTCACGACACGAGTGATGAAAGAAGTAACATTCAAACGTGAAACAGTAATTTGCATCAATTTAATTGCATACAAGACCTAATACTAGCTCCTTCAATCATGGCTACCTAGAACATATATAAAGGTGCCCAACACTCCTATAGTCTACATCCGTACTCTGAAAATGAAGTGTTTTATCAACCAGGTTAGGAAAGAACTACGTGAACAAGAATTCTGAATCCCTGACCAAAGTATAACAACTCAATTGTAAAATTACACTCACATCCCATGCATGTATGAAGCAAAATTTGAGCTACCACCAGCGGGAATAGGTCCTTGAAGTCTATTCCTATCCAACCGAAGTTCTTGAAGGAATCTCAAGTTTCCAAGCTCTGGAGGTAGCCTACCAGTCAACCCGTTGGACTGCAAGTTTCTACAAGAATGCAAACAAATTTGAATAAGTAGGAGAGTCACTAATTTTTTTCTATTCAGAAAGTTTATACTTAGTTTCTTTTACATTTTCACAACTTGAGTTAGATTTCCAAACTCTGGAGGAATTGGTCCTGTTAACTGATTCATTCCTAGATCAAACACCCTGAGATATTTCAACTCGCCCAACTCTCTAGGTATTGTTCCAATGAGATTGTTTCCGTGCAAAATTCTGCATAAACAAAAGAACCAGAAATCAGCTTCAACCATGATATACCAGAACCAAGCCAAGTAATAATCACAACACGACTAAGCCAAAGGTTTTCACTTTTCAGGATGAAGTACGGCTAGGAGAAAGGGTGAACATACAGTTCTTGCAAGTAGGTGAGTTGCCCCAACTCTGGTGCAAGAAACCCCTTTAATGATGAACCTGATATGTTTCTGCAAAGAAGAACCAATCTTTAGTGCTAGGAGTGTGCTACCTTAGAAGTTCACGTCATCCCCATGTGAGATACCAACAGTACACCCCATCGACAACAGAAAAAAAGCACCAGCAAGAAAAGACCAGTGATATCTTACAGCTTGATGACATGATCTCGCACCATAGTGCAAGTGACCCCAAACCAGTTACAAGGATCTGCTTCTACCGTATCCCAATCGGACAAAACTTGATATAGGTCTTCATAAACAGCTTCTTTGAAGCTCCTAAGCGCCCAAACTATCAAGAAAAGAAAGAAACAATGCAAACGCTTCATTTCTTTGTTACGAACACCGTAATAAAAACTTGGGTAGCTTTGCCAAGAAAAAAAGACCACGTCCATGAAAGCAAAACCAACCACACTATCTCGAAACTTGCAAGTTCACACAGGAAATAGACCTACCTATCAATCTTTGCTACTTAATTACACCTAACACACTGCCTTTGAAGAAATTAAACAGTCAACAAGATTTTGGAAGCAGAAAAACATGGCATAACGGTTATGAATAACTGAGATCTGAAAAAGAAAGTGAATTCCCCAACAAAACGCATACCTTCATTAGAGGGCACAGTGTCAGAAGCCACAAAAGAGAGCGTGTAAATCAAAGAGAGAAGCCATAATGAAGTACGAGGCTTCATCTTGTTTTGCTAGCCACTCAGCTCTTCAGTTCTATCAAACAAAATTCAAAGAGCACTCTCAAAGAAAGAGTAGAACTCATGAGAAACAAGACTTTGTGGGAAGTGGGAAGAATATAAACTGCAACTAAGTTTAAAAGGTTCCAAAACTCTGCATTGTGTGCTACTAGAAGGTTGGTCTTGCAGCAAATATAGAACGAAAGGTACCAGAGAGTGACGAAAGAAGAGTCTAAATCCAAGATTTCGCAACAACCGGTGGAAAGAATAACCAACTAGCCGCTGGTTGAAATGAGAGACAGAGAAAACTAAAAAGTGAGCAAAATTGTTAGGGTGACAATGACAATGAACTGAAGCAACAGCAGAATGAAAACTTGGATTGAAAGAGAGTTTAGCAAACAAGCAAGTGCCAACAATTAAATTAATTTGATTAAGATTGCCACATACCCATAAACCCTTTTTTCATTTATGTCAAGGAAACTTAATTGAAGAGAGAAATAAAAGATGAAACATCACAGAAAAAGGGAAAAATAATGTATGAAAAAAGTAAAGGTGTTAAATTTATATAGGTTTATAATAAAATGTGTTCAAAGTGGCCAATTTATGCTGTAAAGACAACTCTTGTTGTTCTCCCTTTCTGCTTCATGAAATTAATTAATAAGAATGATTAGTAACAACGCGGTGTGGTAATTGATGAGGGGGTGGGGCTTGAATCGAAGGGTAACAGTACTAAACTATCTCGTGAAGTTGGTGAAGAAGGAATTGATGGCTCAACGTTTTGGATAAAAGTCGTTCTACGTTAGTCAACAACTGATATGTAGGTTAAACAAGGAGTAATCATGGATTACGAGATCTTCAAACTCCAAGGATTACTCTTTCTCCTAATAATGACATTTTTTCTGTGAAAGTGCGCATTGCTTGATTAGTTTTCTTCCTCTTGTGTTCGATCAAACATGGGTATATTCAACCTATTCCACGCTTTTCTTTTCGTTTTCGTCAAGAGTTTTTCTTGGGGGAAATTATCCTTCATTTTGTTCATTGAAAACGTTATTTTCTATCAAGTTTCATCTGTTAAAAAAAGGTTATCATAAGATTGCGATATATATTAAATACCCAGATTACTTTACCAAACTTGTCTCTTATTGGAATTGATAAAATACGAGACTTTTACAGATAAAATGTTCTAAATCGTTATCAGAACGCAAAACATCATCACGATGAACCTAAACTTTTTTTTTTCTTTCAATTTCAATACTGTTTTGTTTCTTTTGCTTGTCTTGAACTGCTTTTTTCAATTCAACCGTGATTAAGTATCGCGATTTTACTAACTTTTTTAATAATTATCAGTTGTTAAACTGTGTCAGGGCCAAATTAATTAATTATTTATGAATTTTTCTTTTGTACCGTGATTATTGGTCGGTTTGATATTTAATTATATAAAGTAATATTAGCAAAAGAAAAGTGCTTTTTCTGAAAAGGCAGAGAAAGAACTCTCCAAAATTCCACAGTTTCCAGTTGTTCTCCAACAAGAACTGTGTCTAACATATTCTAACCTTGAAATATAACCAACCCCACTTCTCCTTTTCTTTATTGTTGTTCCGATTTAAGTTTATCGGATAAGAACAATCACCATATTTATGAAATATTGAAATATTGTCTGTTTTCAAGCGTTTAAGTTCTGTTACAATTTTATTTTTAAAAAGTGAAAAAAAGATAAAAATATTTAAATTTAACTTAATCTCATCTTCTAAACTAAGTAAGATTTATCGAATATATCAAAACAATTACGTTTTTGAATATCTAGCGAATATCTACCGAAGAACTAATAACTAATAAAGATTGCCATCATCATCATCATGGATCATGAATCTTCAGGTTAATTTTACTTAAATTTAATATTTACTCCACTGTCGTCATGTTTATGTCTGATGTACTTGTTTAATTAGTGATTAATTAACTTTGTATTATGGCTAAAACCATAAAGCATTGTGCCATTGTGGAAAAATTAATTGATTAAATATGTTGAGGCTTTTTCCATTTGAATTGATTTTGCCACCTTTTGGTTACTCTGATATGATTAGAGACAAATGAAGATAATTTTTAAACCCAGAAAGGACGCCTGGCTAATGCTTCCAAGTAAAACATTCTAAGAATTGGAGTATATTTTAAGGAAGAAGAAACCTCATCGCTATCATTTCAATGCACAATTGAGCTTCAAAAATAAATATTAAAAGAAAATATCATCAATCGGAAATCGTAAATTATCAAAAACGACAGATAATTAAGTATCAGTTATTGGTAATTAGAGATCAATAATGATTATAAAAAGTAACTTTTCAGCAGAAGACTTGTTCAAATTTTTCTGATTTTGGACTTTTGGTTGCAAAAGATAAATTTCATAAATAGACAAACACTTTAAAAGTCAAGACATGAGGTCTTCTGGGCAACAATAGAAAAATTTATTAGTGTGGAAGTTAAGCATATCACACTTATTTGTATGTAGTTTTTTTTTAATTACTTTTCATGTAGATTTTTTACTATTTAAATTTAAATTCAATTTAAAAAATTAAATGCATGCAGCACTCTTCATTTAACACTTTATAGGTCCATCAACAATACTTAATATCCGATTTTGTATATGATTAGCCCTTAAAATACTTGTAAAATGGGGAATTGCATTTGTTTTAGATGCAATACAACTTTCGAAAAAACTACATTAAGCAAAAAATATTTAATTGATGTTGTGATTGAAAAAAAAAATAACTTGAAGATGTAAGTGAACTTTATAAGTATAAAATAAGTTGGATGCAAAAGAGATGATAAAAAATTATATAATAAAAGAAAATCATTTCAAATGAATCAAATTTAAGGTTAAAATA
>Ga0099823_1002368_pt1 | contig 16949 bp, 9 predicted proteins | sample CowpearedBW_FD_76831 | JGI IMG/M metagenome (GOLD analysis project Ga0099823, IMG submission 76831) | Root nodule microbial communities of legume samples collected from California, USA - Cow pea red BW | ecosystem: Host-associated > Plants > Roots > Nodule | place: USA: California | collected...
AATATGTTATTTTAATATTAAATTAAAAACATATTTAAATTTAATATTAAAATAACATATTTAACAAATCTTCCATTTATACTTGAAAAGTTAAATATATTATTTTAATATTTAACTTTTCAAGTATAAATGGAAGATTTGTTAAATATGTTATTTTAATATTAAATTTAAATATGTTTTTAATTTTTAAATTTTGACGTATAAATAAATATAATTTTTTAATTAAGTTATGTTCAATTATACCCGACATGTTCTCATAAGTATGAAAACGTGTGTCGTGTGAAAATGTGTGTGATATATGGAACAAAAGATTAATCTAATTAGATTAGAAAAACTATATACATCCATTTCAAAAGTATATACATCCATTTTAAAGTGGATCAAAATATATCAAAGTTTTAAAAAATTCAAAGACTACAAACATATTAATCCCTTAGTATTATTATTCTAAAATATAACTTTTTAGTTGTCAAGATTTCATAATAATTTGTACTTTAATTTAAATTTTATTTCAACTCTAATTTTTACTTTTGAAAATATATCAAATTATTTTTTAAAAATTATTTTGTAAATTATTTTATTTATACAATAAAATTATTCTATCACACCACATTAATAAAATTATTCATTTTTTCATTCTATTTTTCTTAACTATTTATATCCGTGATTTTTAAAATTATAATATATTTATTAAATATAAATAAGTTTATAAAAATATAATTACAATTTAATATAAGTATTTTATTTTGTAAGTCCAATTTTTCAGTCTTATAAGTATAATGGGCTTATGGAACTGGTCTTTTCGTGGACCTAAGATCAGTCTACTGAAGGACCCTAATACTCCTCTCCAGCTTCTAACTCCTCCACTCCGTCTCACTTTGTAATAAATAGTTTTCTTTCCCTTCTCTTGTCTCCAGCAAAGAGCTTTGGTAGGGCACAGAGATCCTTCCAACTTCGAGCTAGCTAAAAACATTCTACCTCCAAGTAAGTCGAACTTTGAAACTTCTTGGTCCTTTCTTCCCCATTTTTTCTTTTTGGGCTTTTACGTTTGTTTTGTCCTGGTGTTCCTGTTTTCAATTCACTGTTTGATTTTTAGAGTTGTGGTACTCCTTAGTTTCGTACCTGGTTGCGTTTGCTAGCATTTAAGCAGGTAAGGGAAGCTAGGGTTACGTTTTCAAGACATTTTGCCTGCTTTTCTTGTCTGTTTTCATAGATTTGATGCTCGAATGAGATTATTGTTGCATGAAACTGTACGACGTGTGGGTGTGCATGGTTGAGTGAGGTATTGTAGGTGCGAACAAGTGAGAACCTACTAATCTCGCCCAAGCGGGTGACCTTCGTCTAAGTGAGAGTAGTAGGAACTCATCCCTGGTTCCAGCACGAGTTGTCGCCTAGGCGACTAAGTGTGTTTTTTAGCGAGAAGTGGTCTTGCTAGGCTTAAGCTCACTTCTAACATGGTATTAGAGCCAAGTTAGAGCCTATCCTAGCGAATTTTCTTGGATATTCTGTTTCACCTGATATCGAGCCACTAATGGACCACCTACTAATTTCTTATCCCACGCACGAGATGAATATACGTCGATGTGAGGAGGTGTGTTGGAAGTCCCACATCAACTAAAGATAAGGCCAATTCACAATATATAAGTGGGTGCAATCCTCACTTTACAAGCCGATTTTGTGGGGTTGAGTTAGGCTTAAGCCCACTTCTAACAATAAGCGAAACGCTTACGCCTGAGCGAGAACTCGCTAGAACCCTACAACACTCACTGTCGAGTTCTTGCCTAGGTGAGAAGGGTTCGCTTGAGCGAAAGGACTCCTTTTACATGAGCAAGAACCTTTAGCTTGGACGAAGGCTCTGGCAGGAGGTGTTGTGTTGGCTGCTGATTGTTCCATAACTGCTTTCTTTACTATTCCTTGCTCGATATATGTGATCATGCTTGTTATGTATGCTTGGATGAGACTGAAATGAATGTGTTGTTATGTAATGAGCCATGATTTGGTTGGGTTGGACATTGATATTCATTTATAAAGCATGAGATTGAATGAGATCTTGTTATTTTGTGCATGAAATGGAAAACATAACTGTATGGTTGTTGGTGGTTTGGCATGAGAATTGGATGATTGATATGGCATGTGGATTTTGTTAGTAAAAGAGTTTCAAGGGAAACTCTTGGTGATGGTGGTTAGTGTATACCTTGACATGGAAGATATCTAGATAAAGAAATGTATTCTGAACTCTAATAATTATTCACGCTCACATAGAGTAGGATAATTTATGTCTTGAGAGTGGCAGGAGGTCCTAGTCTTGGGACATATTGGACCCAAGACATTAGAGGATTAACCATGTGTGGGGTTGGATGCTAACCCCTTGCATCTAGACTCTACAGAGTTTAGAAACCAGTACATGTGCATACTTCTTTTAGAATTCTATATCAAGAGCATGATCCAGATATTGAGTCTAAGAGTCCTGTAATTGTTTACTGTCACATGATTTGGGTGCCTACTGCTTGCTTATTTATAACCTGTTGTATCTTTTGCTTGCTCAATAATGTGTTAAAAATATTTTCTCTAGCTTAACCTTGCTTTTGGTGTATGTTTCTTTGCTTGTTTTTTTTTTTTGCGATGATCACCAATTAATTGGTGTGAGCAGATGTGGAAACTCCCGGAGGTTCTCAGGGTGGTGACGATGCTATGGTGTAGGGTGGTTCTCGTGCATCTGGGTTGTGGCTCACTATTGAGTCCTTTTTGAAGAACTATGTGTTTAGTTTTAAATTCCTTGCTTTATGAGCTGTCTTTTGCATGACAATTGTACTCTTATGTTTTGTTTAAGGCATTGTGGCATGCCTAAGTTTTATTTCTAGTGTATCCATGGATGACTATAATGGTGAATCCTTTTATGTACTGTTCATCTGATTGCTCTTTTATTATTATAATTATGTGATGTTTTATTAAGTAGATTTATTCTATTAAAAATGGGATGTCACATATTTCATAAGATTAAATAATATTTTTATCACTTTTATCTTTTAAGTTACTTATATATATTTTTAATAAAATATATTATATATAATAATTTTAAATAATATATTAAGATTGAGAAACCAGAATTTAAATTCAATTCAATTTTAAATGAACATCGTCTTGTACCATTTTCACCTGTTCACATTGATATTAGTATCTAATTGCCACATGTATTATTGGCTTAGCTTAAGTTTTCTTTTTTAATGTGGTGTCAGTGATCGTGGATTTAGTTTAGTGATGTCAATGATTTTAGTGTAATAGTGATTATGATGGTAGTAGTTGTAGGATGATAGTAGTAATTTTAGTTTGGTGGTGGTGGTGTGATAGTGACACCGATGAAGGATTATGAAATGGAAGGTGAAGGTGATCAAGGAGTGATGTGATAGTCACGATAGAATGGAGATTGAAGGTAATAAAGCAGAGGAGGATGAGACAAAATTGAATAAATTTAACTAAAATAATAACTTATTTGAATACAACACAAATAATCATAATTAAAATCGTCCATGTAATATGATCATTCGCTATATGTCGTTATCAATTTAAACTGAGTCAACATAAAAAAAAATTAAACTTAATTTAACAAAACAAAAAACAAATTGAGCACGAAAAAAAAAACCAAAATAAAAATAAAAACAAGGATAAAAAAAATAAGAATAAAACATTATTTAAACTTTTTTTAAAATATTAAAAGTTTAAATTTCACTTATTTTTTTTAATCTTTTTAGGCTTGGTTTAATCAGAAGGTCTAAGACTAGTCCACTTGTCTTCCCAAAATCTTGTGATTAATTGAGTGATAACGCCTTGTGACTAGACTATGCAGAATTTAGAAATCAACATAAGAGCATGCTACCTTAGAATTTTATATCAAGGCACATAGTCCAAATATTGAGTCAAGAGTCAATTGGGTTTTAATTGAGTGAAAATTTTGTAAGTTAATGTTTCTTTTCTCTATGTATGTGTTTCTTGGATTATATACTTATGTAACTATATTTACGCATAAATGCTTAAATACACTAATTTACCCTTCTTTTTCCTGTGTTTGTTTTCGTGTTGTTGTGTAGTTTAGACTCGTTGGTTATTACTCTTTTGAATATTTTTTGAAAAACTAGTCCAATGTTGAGCAATCTTTTGTCAATCTTTTGAGTCCATGGTACTTTTTTTTTCAAAGTATATTTGAAATAACAATAATGGTCAAATTATATATACTTTCTACTATTAGCTCTATTTTATTATCATGTGATGTTTTATTTATTAAAGTTATTCTATTAAATGGGATATCACAAAAAGAGATAATACAGATATCGAGATACTACTTTTACATTCATTTAAAAATAATTATTTTTAGAACAAAACAATTTCGTAGATAAATTAAATAATAATAAAGCAATTACATTTCCTTTACCATACTACAGATAATTATTCTCCAACCCCAAGGTAAGGACAAGAAAAGAACCATGATTTCCAACTAAGTGAGTCACCTAAAGCGAACACAAAAGCAGAAGCTGCATTTGATAAAGAAAACAAGCTAAATAAAACGCAACTCAACAACAAAACTAACATTCAGTACTGCTAAAGTGGCAATGCACAACAATAATAATAGCTCTGCCTAATGTACCTCACAAACACAAACTTCATACTGATTTACGCAATTCGGCAGCTCCATGAGCAAAGTGGCATCTCTCTCCAAATGTGCAAGACCCTTTGGAAAAATTCTCGCACAGCTTCGTCTTAAAATTGCTTCCATGCTCTCGAGTAGGTGCACCAGGAACACCTGGGTTAGCTTTTGATGCAGACATTTGCAGGGTCAGTAGCAAATCCTTCACCATATTACTAGCTTCCTTGATTTGCTCAAAATTTCCCTCTAGTTCAATGTTTCTAATATTAGGATCCGATTCATGCTCCCTGATCGAAAGTTTGGCTCCAGTTTGGCGGCATATCTGTTTTGAGTTCACACCACCCTTCCCAATGATTGCACCAGCAAGGGATGCTTCTACGCTGATCTTGGCAGTGGCATGGGAACCAAAACTTGTAGCAGGACCAGGAGAAGGCTCCATTCGACCACCAAAACGACCTGCTGCAGTGGGCCCCAACGCTCGATGGTCATCAAATGATGGAGCAATTTGCTTCCCAAGTTCCCATTCACCATGGGCAAAGTGGCATTTGTCACCAAATTTGCAACCTTCTGCAGTATTAAATTTGTTGCATATGCGGGTCTTTACAGCAGCTGGTGCAGACCCATTTGGCACAGGTGGCAGAGCTGCTACATTTCTTGATGCTGGAGGTGCTGCAGGTGTTAGATTCATTATATGGGCAACAGCATTATAGCCACCAGGAACGTAATGCAGGAAGTGGCAACCCTCACCAAACGGACAACCAGAAGTGCTGCAACACAATTCACAATCAGGTTACACCAAACTCATTTCCACTTCTTTAAGTATACAATGTAACGTCAAGAAATTATTGGCTTATTTAGAAGGAGTTTTAAAATAGGACAAACAAGTAATAAGCTGAAATGCTTAAAGGTCACAAACTTTCAGAATGGTTCCTCCAAATTGAAAAGGAAACAATACAGATAGAGCACTAAGCCAAACAGGAGAAAGACAAAGTCATACAGGCAGATCTCCGATCAAGACCCACTTCTTAGGATCAACCAGGTCAGAGCAACAAGTATAACAGACAGCCTAAAAAACTTAATATAAATGAGTATAGCTTCTAGTTTTACCCATCCAAAATAATAATTTAATGTCATCTCTACTCAATCTGAAATATAATCACAGTAGAGACAGACACCAATAAAAAAAAAATCAGGAACAAGCAACCAAAGAACTTAAGCATAAATATACAACTGCAAATAAATGAATATATATATTTTAGATTGCCAACTGGTAACCAAACAGCATTGTCAACGGAAAGTTTGTGGAATATAGAGGAATCTCCTTGTCTCAGCACAAGAGGCCCAATCACTGTCACTATAGGCTTTCAATTGAAGGTCACAATCAGATGGGAAAAATAATCCTAGGCCTAGTGCAGTTTTCTTATGTAGCGTGGGATCCTTAGGACAGCATTGTGATGGACGATTGTCAGCTTAGAAAGGAATTGTGCGAGATGGTGCACAACATAGGTTATATATGGTCGTGTGTTTGAGATACATGAGTCTTCCTATGAAACGTCTATAGCTTATAAAATCATCAAGCTCCTAAGTCTATTGAAATCTTCTTGGTATCATCAATCGGTATAGATGTTTTTTGCAACCCGAAAAAACCTTGGTCACTTGGTAATTCCAATGCATATTATCGGGGGCTCATCAGCATACCTTTTTGTCCACGCCACTTCAAAACCAAGAAAAATCCATAATTCCCCCAAGTCTTTAATGCGGAAGGAATCATGATGGGCTTGTACTATTTCTTGATCAATATTTCTTGCCAAAATCATATCATCCACGTATACTAAAACTGTTGTGAAAGAGTTATTAGATGACTAACAAATACAGAATAATAATGCATATACTGAGTATAGCCAGTAGAGAGGAGATATAAGGAGAGTTTAGCGAACAATTCCTTGATGGCTTGTTTAAGACCATATAATACCTTCGTTGTTTACTCAGTCCTGGCAAGACTTTATTCAATCCAGGAGGGGAAATCATGTGAACTTTTGCAGTGTTCATTTCAGTTGAAACATTGGTTTCAGGTGTAGTGGTTTCAGGTGTTCGACGGGAGTTCGTTTCTTCTGAAACGGATGTAGGATAGGTTGAGCTTGAGGACAGTTGTGTTTGGAACAATTTTGGGGTCAAGAGGTTGACTAACATCAGTAGGAATATGAACTTGAGGATCATGGGTTAAGGAGACTAGATATTCACCATTAGGGAAAGTACATATGTCAGCCTCACTACCTTCGGTCTCTATTTCGCAATATGGAAACACCCTTTCAAATGAAAAGATGTCTGGAAACAAAGAGCTCTGTAGTGTGAATATTCAATAAGATGTACCCTTTTGTGTCAATTTCATATCCTAAGAAAACACATTTACAAGCCTAAGGATCAAACTTGGTTCAATGAACAGGTGAGGTACTGGCAAAACAAAAAGACTTGAAAACCTTTAGTCGAGAAAATTTTGGTTCAACTTTATGCAAAACCTTATGTGGAGAAGAAATTTTCAAAACGGGTGTAGGCACATGTTGATGATAAAAGCAGCATGTGACATAGCAAAAGACCAGTATATTCTTGGTAAATTAGATTGTATCACCAACGCTCTTGCTACATTCAAAAGGTACCAATGTTTTCTCTCAACAATGTTATTTTGTTCAAGTGTGTTAACATGAGGTTTGATGCATTATCCCTTCATTAGCATAAAAATCAGTCATGAAAAAATCTATTCCATTGTCACTCCTTATGGTTTTTATCATTGAGTTAAATTGAGTTTGTATAAAGGTGACAAAATTCTGAAATATTTTTGCAGATTCAAACTATTGTTTTAAAGAAAAAAATCCAAGTATAACGTGAGTGATCATCAATGATTATGAGAAAATATTTATGTTCATGAATAGATGGAATAGAATAAGGTCCCAATAAATTAGTGTGTATAAGATCAAAATATTTAGTGGAGATTGAACTGCTAATGGGAAAGAGGAGCCTCTTTTGTGTAGATAAATGACAAACACCACAAATGTAGGATTCATTACTTTTGACGTTTGTAGGAAACATGACCAGGACGAAAATGCCAAAGGGTATCAGTACTTAGAGTGGCTAAACTTCCGACTGTGATATGCTGGTAGGAGGTTCGACATGTGAGAAGGTTTGACAAGAAGGCACCCTGAGTATGTAAAGGGTATCAACCAATCATCTTCAAGGAGTTTTTGTCCTGGATTTTACAATGAATGGAATCAAAAATGAGAAGACATGAGAGACTTCTAACCATTTCTGAAACAGATTAAAAAATTAAAACAAGGAATGTAAAGCACATTATGCAGAACGTGATTTCGGGTTAGAAAAACAATCCCTAACTATTTGGCAGCAACTTTATTTCCATTTGGTAAGGTGACACGTATGGGCTTAATCTAATGAAATGATGCAAAATGGAAAAGACAAGAAAAATGATCAACCTCAACACTGTCTAGTATCCATGTACTGAAAGAGGGAAAGGTTTAACTAGTGTGTGTTGCTGAATCTGATGGGATGGAAGTTACATACACTTGGTTGGAAAGATGACTGTTGGTGAAGATTTGTGACTATTGTAGAAGAGTTATCAAGCCTTGGTTTCGTGAAACCAAACTGTTGTTGCCCCTGATTTTCCTTCAAAGAATCAGATTCATGTTGCTTGCCATCGATTTCATCTTTACAAAAATCTGCATTCATGTAAGAATGCTTGAGGTTTTGCTTAGTGAACTTGAAGTGCAGCGAGAAGTCATGTTGTAGCAAGAAGCCACAGTGTGACCCATCTTACCGCGGTGGCTGCAAACCTTATTACCATTGTCACGTCCAGGGTCTCCCACCATGACAAAAAAAAATTGCACCCTCTTCCTCTTCCTGTACCTACAGCAGCTATAACTTTGGAAATGTTCCGCAATTTACCCAAAAAATTATATCTCTTACTGAACAACCAAGGAGAAAACATGACTTAAAGGAGGTAGGGAATCCATCAACATGATTTGGGACTCCAAAACGTAATACATGTCATTCAATCTTCAAAAACTTTTTATCACTTGTTCTTGGGTTTTATATTTTTCAGCGTTCAACGAGGCTTTGCATGAACACCAGGTGCAAACCGAGATCGGACGAAACACCTCCAGTTTTTAATTCAGTGAAATAGATGGTGACACTCTCGCGAGAACCACTCTTCAAGGTCAGACCAGATGCTTGAAGCGGTATCTCTCCATATGACACTCTGGGCTATGGAAAGACATAGGGAAAGGAGAAGCCATGACAAGACCATCATGTTTGCTCTCTCCCACGCCAGTATATGCGCATGGTGCATGCTGGAGCAGAGATAGTGCCATCAACAAAACCCAACTTATACTTGGAGACCAAGCTCATCCGAAAGGAACGTGACCATTGGTGGTAGTTTGGTCCGTCGAGAATGGAAGAAAAGAGAACCAAAGATGGGTTAGCATATGAGTGGAATTAATATTGTGACGAGTGTTCCTGAGATGGGTCAATCTCCACAGCGAATGTAGCAAACCAGAGTTCTGATACCATAATAGGAAAAGAAAAGGATAGATGTTGTGTTCCTGAAATGCACATAGTGCTATATTTTTCTTATTGCTATGAAGGAAAACCAATAGAGGAAATAAATAGGTACAATGCAAACACTAACAGAGAAAGGGCACCTTGGTTAACATCATACCGTTTTGCGGCTATGCAAAGTAGAAAAGAAAAATAGAACAGCAAATCAGAATTCGGGTGCTTAAGTTCTCTTAAGGTGATGCGTCTTTGGGTCCTTTAGGTGAACTGCGTTCGCTTTATTTGATAAAGTACAAAACCACCAAAATTTTAAACATAGTTTTGACACCATACCTAACCCAACCAATTGAAGTTCAATTGTTAATAGCTTACCAATTGAAAGGTGGGTTCAAAAGCAATAGAACACATTAAAGGCTAAAAAATTGAAGTTAAACATAATTATAAGGGAAACAGATTAATTAAGCTGAAAGGTAAACATTAAGTGGGAAATGATCAATCTATCACCAATAAAGTGATCTTGAAACCAACGATATTGCATCCACTTGTTATCGTTTTTTACCCTGCTATTTCTGTTTCAACTTGTTTAGACAAAGAACGGTATGTACCTGTATAAAAGCTTTGAATGCCCAGTTAATTCGCAAAATTACCCAATTAAGTTTTAAAGCAACAAAACAATTAATTCTTACACTAATTATAATAAAACACCATTAAGAATGGATTGGCAGTTCCAAAATACTTATTAGATAGGAATAGATTAGAACCTGAAAAACTTGGTACAAGGCTTCGATTTGCTTCCTACACCAGTTGATAAGGACTCCATTTCTGTTGCAAAACATTATTACTTATTCTCAGTTATTCCCTTCGCTTATTTATTCTAGTAAATTTTATTCCAAAGCTATTAGTATTAACCAACAACATTATAATATAATTACTTTTGAGCGACAACATTTTAGAATTTTTCGTACGTTCTGAGTTCATTAGACAGGGAAATCATAGGTTAGGTTTTCCACAGCCCAAACTACTGAAAAACAGACAAATCTGAAAACAATTATAACACAGCAAAAGCTATGCTCATAAGCGCGAGAGAAAATTTTCTCCCCTCAAAGTGCACCCCACAAAACACAAACGAAGAAAACAAAGGCAAACAACTTTTGAAGCCCAACAAACCAAAGCAAAGAAAAATACCAAAACCAAGGAAACCAAAAATGCTCAAAATCAAACCTTGCTTGGATTTCTTAAATCCACCATTGGAGTTAAAACCGAGTTCCAGCCTTCCCCTCTTGCGAGTATCCATGGAACGAGATCCGGGAGAAATGGCCGAGTTCTAGTTATATAAGATAGCAGAAAAAACCTAAGCTTACAAACCTATGGTTACCAACCTAAGCTTACAATCGGTGAGAGGAAATGAAGAGACGAAGAAGAATGGATAGAAACTGAATGAGGAAAAACCCTAACCCTAGGAGTGGTGATCCTGAAAGAGGGGTTTTGCAACAACGAGCGTAGAGAAAGGAAAGAGTTTGATGAGGCTATAAATGAATAAAAATGATAAAGATTGAGAAAAGATAATCTTTATTTTATTTCTCGTGATGATATGTATAAATATATTAATATTAATTTGATGATGTTATTTAAATCTGGGTTGGATTTGTTATGACATTTTTATGCTGTTTCCTTCTCTCATCACATGATGATTATTGATGTTGTCATATAAAGTATATTTTATTTTATTTTAATTTTATTTATATTTATATAATTCTACATATACTTAATATATTATAAAATATTTTTAAGATACCTATAAATATATCTTGTAATGTTATAATTTGGTTTAGTTAAATTTGATGTTTATGATAAATTTAAAATTTTACTTAAGTTTCTATTAATTTTTTTATTCTTAGATTTCCTCTTTAGTTAGGTGTATGTTGTTAAATATTTTCTTTTATTCTTATATTTCCTTCTTAATTAGGTGTTAGTTGTTAGCTGGGTAATGAAACTGTTATCTTCTCAATTTTGTTTAGTTTTTGTAATATCTAATTTTATGATTTTTAAATTTTATAATTTCATAGTTTATTAATATAAAATTTAAAAATTTTAAATTTTATAAATTAGTAATTTTGTAATTTTATAGTTTAACAATTTAACAATTTTTGAAATTTTTTAATTATATAATTTCATAACTTCATAATTTTGTAGTCTATTGATTAGACAAATTTTACTACCTCTTGTCTCATGTTTTATATACCTCTTTAACAAACGATGTTTTCTCATATATCACAGTATCTAAAATTCGCATTCAACTAGGGGTGGCAATTAGGGCTTGACTCGTTGGGCTGGTCCGCAGGCCTGCGAAAAAAACACGAGGTGGGTCAGTGTAGTGAGCCCGTAGGCCTGTAGTGGCCCTTCTCGCATAAGGCCGCGGCCCGCATAAAATTAAAAAAAAAAACTTGCACTTGTGTATATTAATTACTTTTTTCATAGACTCTTGCATCAACGTTTCAAATTCTTGTATAACTGGAAAACACAAGTATTATGTATTTTTTAATTTGCTAAATGTAAATAATACATTGTGTATGTCATAGTATGAATATGATGAAAATGTTGAATTATCAATTTATCATCTAATTCCTCAAAGTCTTTACTTAATTTTGTGAACTTCTTAAAAGTTTCACAATTTTTAAACATTGAAAGTTTGATCATTAAATTTTAAAAAAAATTAAAAAAAAGTGGGCTAAGGAATATGTGGGGCGAAGCGAGCCTTATGTGGGTCGGGCCTAAACGGATCGGCCTGGCCTGCATTGTCACCCATACTTTCAACTCATCAACTTCTCCCACAACAAATTCAGTGGAGAAATACTTGACTCTGTTTGCAGAATCCGCAATATCTTTGGTTTAACTTCAACCATATCCATGAAACCTTACATTTGTTATTTTGAATTATTCTTTTATTATGCACCTCACCGTAAAGGATAACACTCTGACCATATTTATTTCTCTCACTACGGGAACCATGTTGAAGTTTTAGAGGCGTTTTGCTTAAAGAACCAACTTTTTAATTTGGTCCAACCATAATGTGCACATGTGAAATGTAAAACTCATGTCGGTTACATTACTTTAAAGGGTTTTCTTTGTTGTAATTTAAACTCATACTGACTTGAGCATTATAGTGTATTTTGCATGTGGATTTGTCCTCTATTTTCTTCAAAGTTTAAAGATTTCTTCATAGAAGGCAACAACTTGGGGTTTTGAGAGTCTACATCCACCTCAAAGATATCTTAGCCAAATTTGGTAAAAACATTTATATATCTATTTAGGTTAAGTATATTTTTAATCCCTGAACTTTGACGCAATATTCTAATTCGTCATTATCTGAATCTTTGATACATTTTAGTTCTCAAACTTTTAAAATATTAACTGTTAGAAATATTTCAATATAATTTAAAAAATAAATAATAAAAATAAAAAAATTTGTTGTTACTCGTGTTTTTATAGACCTTTAATTTATGAGTTAATGTTTTTTATGACTACCGACTATATTCTTATTACAATTTACTATTTGTCCCAATTTTCTACCTATAAATACCACCTAGGTGCACGGGAAAAAATACAACAACAGAGACAACAAAAACACTAGAGTTTTTTCAAAAGTGTTCTTCTTTTCTTCTCTATACTATCTCTTAAAACTTAAAACAGTGGTGTTCATAAGGTTTGGAGATCCTTCAATGCACTCAATCGATTTGACAGGTTGTTGTATCTTTAGAGAGAAACACATATGATTTGAAACATATATGATTATGTATTTGTTTAGCCATGTGCAGAATGAGTGTTTTTTCTCTAAAGATAGCGCTATGCGTGCCTCAACCTAGATTATTTGAGTAATATTTTTCTAACATTAACTACTTGTCAACATAGAAAATTATAAAACTACTCTCCGAGGTAGAAAAAAAAATTATACCCGCTAAGGTAAAACAATATTAAGTGTCCACCGACTCAAATAACTAAATACACATACTTTAATTCAACTCGATTGTCTCAAACCAAACTTTTAGGCCTATTTGCTCAACTCCAGGGCTCCAAACTTTGAGAGCTTAAGGACTTCCCTTCCATGTTAGAAAATAATATTAAATCAATAAAATTATTCACATAATATCATGCAATATCTGATATTATTCTCATAATAAATACAAAATATAGTATATTAAAAAATAGGTTAAAATATTCCATTGGTCCTCATTTTTGCACCAAAATATCACATAGGTCTCCATATTTTGTTTGTCCACATTTTTTAAATTGTGTAACAATTAGGTAATTTCAGATAGTATGGTACTAACAACATTATGTATGTCTTACGTGTCAGCTTCTCATTTTTTTTTTAAACATTATTTTTGTCATGTGTCACGTCAGTATCGTGTCACGTCACAAGTCAGTATAGTGACACGTGTCAAATTATTATCTAAATATCAATTTGGTCCTTATATTTGTTATTTTGATACCATTTCAGTCTCAAATTAAAAAAAATTGATAAATTTGAGATATTTCAATTGAGTTCCTCGTAAAATTTTGTAGTCTATTGACTAATAAAAATTTTTCAATTGAGTCTCTGTAGTTAACTTTTTCTATTATTTGGGTAATGTGTTTGTTAAGAGGTTCATGTGATCATTATTTTATCATGTAATGTTGATTACTGAGTTCTCATCACATGTCATTTTATTATTTTATTATTTTAAAATTTTAGGTTAAATTACTCTTTTGGTCTTTCTATTTGTCAAATAATATCAGTTTGGTCCTCAAGTTTTTTTTTTGTCTTAATTTGGTCCCAAATTTCTTTAAAATGATTCAATTTGGTCATTGCCATTAATTTTGACCAAACAATGTTAAAATCAATGCCACATGTCAATTTATGTTTTTTTTTTGTTTTTTTTTGAATTTTTATGAATTGTTTTTTATTATTTTTTTATTTTTTTTGAACTTTTTATTTTTATTTTTTACACATGTCACTCCATAGTTGTGTCACGTATCAAAATGATTCAATTTGGTTCCTATATTTGTTTTTTGTTTCAATTTAGTCCAAATTTTTGTAAAAATGAAGAAATATTGTCCCTCCTTAAATTGACACTCAATCTAGTTTTTGTATAAATCTTATGATGATATTCATACTAAAATTGACATTTTTGTTAAATATTTTTAAACAAGTTTTTTATTTTAAATTTTATTATTAAATAAAGTTAAACCCTAAACTTAATTTCAACAATTAACAATTTTGTCATCGTATATAAAGCCATGAAGTGTATCATATTATACAAACTTAATGAAGATTAATAATCAAATAACTTGTCACACATAAGTTTAGGAACTAAATTCAAAACAAAACCAAAATTTAATGATTTGTATTGAATTTAAAGTTAATTTAAAATATTTCTAGAAATATTTAATAAAAACATTAATTTTAATAAGAATATAACCATAAGATTTACAAAAGATTAAATTGAGTGTCAATTTAAAGAGCAACAATATTGCTTCATTTCTACAAAAATTGAGACTAAATTGAAACTAAAAACAAATATAAGGACCAAATTGAATCATCTTGACATATGATACAACTGTGAAGTGACACTTGTAAAAAATAAAAAAAATTCAAAAAATTCAAAAAAATTCAAAAACTCAAAAAACAAAATTCAGAAATTGATACGTGGCGTTAACTTTAACACTGTCTGGTCAAATTAACGATAAAGACTAAATTGAATCATTTTTAAGAAAATGAGAACCAATTTGAGACAAAAAAAACTTGAGGACATATTACTTGATAAATAGAATAACCAAAAGAGTAATTTAATCATAATTTTTTAATTTTTTAATTTTTATAATTTTATTATTTGAATTCAAAATTGTATAATAATAAAATTATGATTTTATTATTTAAATAAAAATTAAAAATATATCATAATTTTATATTTCGTAAAATCATAATTTTATAATTATATAATTTTAAATTAAAATATTATAATTATAAAATTAAAAAAATATTAAATTATACAATTTTTAAAATTATAAATTATATATTATAAAATTTTAAAATAATAAATTAATAAAATGACATGTAGTAAGAACAAATCAAGATAACATTCACATCACCCACTAAACAAGAAAAAAAAACTAAAAAAAGTTAACCGCGATGACACAAATGAAAAAATAAATTTTTGGAGTTTGTAATACACAAAACTTTTTTATTAGAGACTAAATTAAAAGTTTTCAAATCTAGAATGAACTTAAAAATAATAATAATTAAATCTATTTAAATTTATATTAAATTTTATTTATATTTTGTTTTAAAATTTTAAATATAGTTATTTAATTTTGTTATAAAATTGTCTTAAAATTTTATATTTGAATTTATAAAATTGTTATTAACAAAGTTTATTATAAAAATTATTAATATATAATATTATATAATTATTTAAAATATAAATTATCCATCTATATATTTAAAATTTTAAAATAAAATTTAAATAGTTTAATGTAAAATTTAAATTTAAATAAATTGAATATTACTGTTTTTGTAATATTTTTTATAAAATTAAAATTAATTAAGTATATATATTTTTATCAAATTTATTATTTGTGTAAATGTTATATTAATATTTTTTATTAAAAATGACTTTTTAACTTATAATTTTATTAATTATTTTTTATTAAGTATATATATTTTTATCAAATTTATTATTTGTGTGAATGTTATATTAATATTTTTTATTAAAAATGACTTTTTAACTTATAATTTTATTAATTATTTTTTAACTTATAATTTTATTAATTATTTTTTATCAAGTACTCATATTTTATTAATTATATATTTTTTTAAAACAAAACAATATTATCTTTCACAAAATTTAAATCATAAAATTTAAATCAAAATTTTTATTTGTTATGCTAATATTTTTTTTATTTAACCAACTTAATAAAATGACTTATAGTACTAATGTTTATACTTAATTAATTTTAATTTTATAAAAGTAATTTTTAATTATTAAAAATAATTAGGTCAAAAATTCAATCAAGATACATAAATAAAGATTTCAATTTGGTAATGATAGAAACTAAATTGAAATTATTTTGATAATGAAAAGATGACATTATTACATGACACTGGCCACATGTCACTCTAAAAACCTGACATGTGATACTTTTGTTTCTTTTACAAAAATAAAATAAAAAATTAAGAAAAATTAAATAAAATTTAAAAAAAAAATTAAAAAACCAAATAGTAACAGATAACATAACATTGAAACTTTTTTTCAAAAAATAAGTGCAATTAACACTTTTTGAAAAATAAGTACCAAATTGATATACATCTACAAAAATGAGTTAATTAAACCTAATTTTTTCTAAAAACATAATATTCATCAATAATAACTATTAAAAATAAACTTATAAGTTGCATTCCATTCTCAATTAAAATATGAAAAGATTTTATTACGATAATTGTTTTTTTAATATATTTAATCATTTTTTTCATGCTCAATAAATATTTCATTTTAACGTAATTTTACAAATATTAATTTTACATTTTTAAATAGAATAAAACTATATTTCAAAGTTTAAAGAGATGGAGATAGAATTTTCGAATTCATCGAAAAAAAGAAATTAGAAGAAAATAATATCGTAGATAAATTAATCAATAATAAAGCAATTACATTTACTTTACCATACTACATAAAAAAGAACCATGATTTCCAACTAAGTGGGTCACCTAAAG
>Ga0099823_1002369_pt1 | contig 16944 bp, 13 predicted proteins | sample CowpearedBW_FD_76831 | JGI IMG/M metagenome (GOLD analysis project Ga0099823, IMG submission 76831) | Root nodule microbial communities of legume samples collected from California, USA - Cow pea red BW | ecosystem: Host-associated > Plants > Roots > Nodule | place: USA: California | collected...
GATTTTCGCTTTGAAACTCAAAATTTTATAATCAAAAGACAAACAAGTACGTGATTTTTGAAAATCTCATCATCATCCGTCTCGAAGACATCTTAACCAAAAACCAGTAAGAATGTATTTATTTACACAAGTTAAACTGCAAAAATTATTTGCTGATAAAAAAATATAATTCTAGGTGTAGATATATGAGAGAATGTTTTTCTTTTCGATTTTGAGAAAAAAACCCTTTTTCTTTCAGATTTATAAACAGGAAAACTTTATCATTTCAGTTTTAATTTTCTTCCACATGCTGGATAACCCAAAAATATTATAAGAAGAAAAAAAAATTGAGATTCGTCCTCAAATAAAAACAAACTCACATCTCATCCTCGTTATTGCGCTCCAACTCAATTCTTTCTTTCTCTCTTCTCTCTTCTCTTCAGGTACCCTTTCCCCTTTATATCTTTCTCTCCTTATTTGTGCCATCTCAATTTTTCATTCCACATTTCATTTGCTAGTTACCACATTTCTTACAATCTATTCTGATCGATTGCTATTCTTCTCACCCATTTATGCCATATCATGTCTTGTTTTGCATCGAAACTTTCTGGATTCCGGTGGCTTCAAACCATTCCCTTTCGGAACCTCTGTGTCGGGTGCAATGGCGGTCATTAACTTTTTTTTTTTTCTTTCAATTTCTGCTTTCTATTTTTTTCTTAAACATGCCCCGGGTTTTACTTTTAGTTAAATTTTCATAAGAGTTGGCCTTTTCCGTGAAATTTAGAATTGTACTGTTTCCAGTCTATTGAACATCAGAAATCAGAATCCATCATTTTCGTTTTTCCGTTGTTCAATTGAAGATTAAAGAGGGAATGAACTTGGTTAGACGTGATTGAGGGGACAAGTCCTTTTCAGCAGGTTCTTCCTCTTCACCTATAATTTGCTTAGGTGTGTACTCGGCTGTGCAGCTTGCATATTCTTGGGGATCTTCATTTTTATCTAACCTGCTTTTCACCTTCTTTTGCAGTATTTTATTTGGTTCTTCTCATGGTTGAAATGAATCCGAAAGTTTGCATGATTTTTTCCTTGATGAATGCATATAACATAGTTATGGCATTGCTAGTTCACTCTATTTGTGATTATTGTAAGACTTGGTGCTTGTTTGGTTTGAAGTTGAGGGGAATTGAGTTTAACTGTTGAATTTGATTGAAGTCATGCATAAATTGTTATGAACCACGTATTTTTATTGGAAGTTTTGAGAGTTTATGTGCACTTCTCGTTGTCTAAGTTTTTAATATATCTGGCAGGATTAGAGGGAAGAGACTAAAAATGGTGAAATCAACATATGAAACATTTTCAAAGGATTTTGTAATGGGAGGAGCAGCAGCAATCATATCAAAGACTGCTGCAGCACCAATTGAGAGAGTAAAGCTTTTATTGCAAAACCAAGGTGAAATGATTAAAAGAGGACAGCTCAAAAGACCATACTTGGGCGTGTCTGATGGCTTTAAGAGGGTCTTCATGGAGGAGGGTTTGATTGCCTTTTGGAGAGGTCACCAGGCCAATGTTATCCGATACTTTCCCACACAAGTGAGTTATTCACTTCACTGCATCCTGATTAGTGTTAAATAAAGACTAGCATCCTCAATCTCACCATTTATTTTTCTCTTCCTTTCAAGTTGTCACAACTGTGAGGTCAACGGGCTATTCTTTGTTAAGTTTGTAGTGTTTTGTTTTCGTCTTTTGTCGACACTTCAACTAAATGATATCAGGGAAGAGAAAAAGAAAACAAAAGAGTGAGCATTTTTAGGTATCGGTGCTTCTGAGTGATGGGTTTAAACTTAACCATTGAATATCTGCGTAATTATTTCTCATGATACTCTCCAAAACGTCAAACCAAATAAAACACTCATTCTTTTGTGCATTGATTTTGTATTCTCTGTCATCTAATTAAGTATTCAAATTAGAGGGAACATCTGTTAACTTATTTCCCTTTCATCCTTTCTATATTCTCAAATAAATCAATATATAACTTATCTTGGAGCCTTGGCCTATCGTATTTTCTATTGCATGATGCAACAATAACACTATGCATCCAATCTCATTCTTTTATATATGATCGTGTCCAGTTTGTTCTATTACGTTAAACTACAAGCTGGCTTGGTTTATGCTTTTCCTGTCAAATTGTTAATGCATGTCAAATATTATTAATAACCTGTGTGTTGTTTTTTTCATAAAATAATCCTCTCCACATATATGGAAAAAAAAGATACATCAATTCCTGGAATCATGTGTCTCAGATAATAGTTTTTTATTATTAAAATAATATTTGAGCAAACAGTTAATTGGTCTATAGGCTTTCAATTTTGCATTCAAAGGTTACTTCAAAAGCATTTTTGGGTGTTCCAAAGAGAGAGACGGGTACATTAAGTGGTTTACTGGGAATGTGGCTTCAGGCAGTGCTGCAGGAGCAACAACTTCACTTCTACTATATCATTTAGATTATGCACGTACACGATTGGGCACCGATGCAATAGAGTGCCGCGATACCAGTCAGCGACAGTTCAAAGGACTAATTGATGTATATAGGAAGACCTTATCAAGTGATGGATTTGCTGGATTGTACAGGGGATTTGGCATTTCTATATGGGGAATTGCCATGTATCGAGGGATGTACTTTGGGATCTATGACACCATGAAGCCTATTGTTTTAGTTGGGCCATTTGAGGTAAGAAACTAACCATTTACACTTCAGTAATGGGATAACATATAGTTGATACTTGATGCTTTTTGCTGAGAATTTTTTGCTTTCTATTGCTACGGGGCGGGTGATATCTTTAGTCTGTTCCACAGTGCTATGTGTGCTAAATATCGACGTTCACATAGATTTTGCAGATTTGCATTGATAGTTGAATCCTTGAGTCTGAACATTCATTTTCAAGACGCAAGTCAAAAACTATTTTGGAAAAAAAAGAATTGCCATGTTTCCTTTGTAGTGTATGCATCTTTTTATTGTATGGCACTTTGATTTGGTGAATTTAGACGGTTGGTTCTGTTTCTTTATGTCCAGTCTTTCCAATGTGAGTCTCGGTTTATTTTTTGCAGGGGAACTTTCTTGCTAGTTTCTTCTTAGGGTGGAGCATCACAACTTTTTCAGGGGTTTGTGCATACCCTTTTGATACATTGCGGAGGAGAATGATGCTTACCTCTGGACATCCAAACAAGTACCGTAATTCAATACATGCATTTCGTAATATTGTTGGACAAGAGGGTTTCTCAGCTCTATTTCGAGGAGTTACAGCAAACATGCTTCTTGGTATCGCAGGAGCTGGGGTGCTTGCTGGATATGATCAGCTGAATAGCATCTCATCCAGACATAGTCACTATAACGAGACAAATCAAAGAGTTTTGAAATGAATGGCGGATTTTGTAAAGGAGAAAACGATAGTATAGAAAAGGAAAATTCATCATCTAGAATGAATATTATGCCTGTTTGTTTCCAAGGATTGATCTGAAGGATCATAACGGAGGTATTTGTTCTGTAAAGTTTAAACTGATCTATAGTTCCATAAGTAATCACATTTATCATGTCCAAAAGTTATGTGGTTTCTTGAAGGGAGTATTGCATTTTGGGACCTTAAAAGTCATATTTATCTTATAGAATGAATACTGGGGTATTGATTCTAAAAATCTGGTCTCAAGGACCATGAATGGAGAAACTTTTGGACATGGTGGCCAAAGGCATTTGTTCTTGAACCGAACGGGTTCGATCCTTGAACAAGGTATACTTGATTTTTAGGTCCTTTAAATAAATTCTGCCCTTTTAGTGGTGAAGTTTAGATTTGATAGATTTTACTGCCTCAATGTAAATGTAACTTTTGATGTTTATTTATCTTGGGATTGGATTGGTTCAAGCATAGGGAAATGCTATTTAATAACTTTTTAGGGTTGCAAAAGCAGTCAACCCACCTGTCTGTATATAAAGAATGGTGTTCATATGGAGTATATAAATGCATATTTACATCCCCGCTTCAATTATTTGAATTAACATTATCACGCAGATTTATCTATGGAAATTGCCTGGAGTAGAAGATCTATTCATATAAGATGCATATCTCATGCAAATTGAGTATTTATACATATATTTCCATGCTAATATATTATAAACTACATAATTTAAAATACAATTTTTTATTTGTATTACATATGCATTTTAGAATGAAAAATATACAATTTAAAATACAAATTTATAATTTGAACTGTCCATTCCAAAACATTTTGGATTTCTCAATCTGAAACTGAAATTGAAAATCCTAAACCATAGGTACATTTAAAATGTTCAAGTTTATCAAGAGTGCGCGTTGAAATTATGGAAGCGCAAAATAATAGAGGTTTTTCTATGGATGTTTATTTGGACGAATTATTGGATGACCCAACTTGACTTATATAATTTCAATTAGATTAGATATAATTTTATTTATTATTGGTTAAACTCGAATCGATCTAAACTAACTCACTTTGATATAGAATGTGTGATAAGTTTAACATGGGTAATTCAAAATTGGTTCTTTATATTTGAGTTGTGGACAAGTTGTACCATTTTTTTTTACATCTTGAATTAGTTTGGACAAACTTGTTGTAATTTAACTTTTGACTTAAAGTCTTGAATTAATATATGTAAAGATTATGTCATTTTTCAATTAAGTCGATAAACTTTTAGCAAAAGAAAGAAAGTTTTCTAAATATTAAGTATAGAGTGAACATAAATTTAATGGTTTATTTATGTGAAATAGTTATAATCAAGATATGAGTATTATGATTTGGTTGTTATATTTTGTTTGAATCAATTCTTTATAATAGGGTCCAATATTGTTTTGAAATAGTTAATATCAATTTATTGCACCATTTTTTTTTTTTATCTTTGAGATGTGTTAGGTGGGTGGTCCTCTTGATCTCTCACGAGGGTCAAGGCTTGATCATTGGCTTTCGTTTGCCAACCATTCTAATAAGTCGATGCTTTAAGAGGTACAAGAACACAACCTCCAGCCTTAAGTTACAAGGGCAAAAAAGTTAAAAAAATGTTTATGTATAAATAGAAATTAAGTGTGTGATACTTAAAAAAAATAACACTTTGTGCATAAAATGATTTTTATTAAATAGATTGTAATAAGAACACACATACTCATTAATGCATAGACTAATATCATACACCCTCTTATAAGAAATATGCTATTTTACCGGAATTTCACAATGAAAAATCTTTAGGAAGGAGAATATTATCAACAATTTCAATTGGTTCAAAGAGACAATATTTTTTTAATTACTCAATGTCAAGAGCATATATTTAATTTGTACAAGAAATATTGGGTTGAACTCTTGACTATGTGTCTAAAAATGTTCAAACTAGTTAAATTCATTTTGCATCACTTAACCTAAGTGGGGAAAGATTTTCTAGATCAAGGAAAGTGTTAATTTTCACAACCTTTAGAAGAGAAAAAGAAGATAGAACATTGGCCTGAAATTTTGACAAAAGGTTTGCATCATAATTATTCATTTTGACTATGAAATCTTTAATCAGATGTTTTTATTTTTTTCAATTATAAAATATTAAATACCATTAACATCAAGTTTCAAGTCATTTATAGGCAATTTTAACACAAAAAAAGTTTCTTTTATTAATTTAATATAAAAGATGCCCTCTTAGTACCTAAAGTACCATACTAATGAGCATTAACTTTTTAGTATTTTAAGTAAAGTTGACATCCAAGTTAATTGAGAGTTTAAAAGTTAGTTAGAAACTCATGGGTAAAAGTTGAAAGTTAAAAAGTTAATCATGAGACTGCATAAAGAAAAAATACACATAATTCTTACCAGGGAAAAGCTATAACTGTTCATTCTGAACTGTTGTCGTTGCAGTGTGAATGCTTTTCATCATGTTTTGTCGTAGGGGGAGATCGAGAGTTTTACTATACTCTTGGGAAATACAGAAATTCTCAAGTTAGAACAAGACCAATGTCACCTGAATTTTTGTGAAAACAATGAATGCCAACGCGTGCACACACACATGTGTACTAACAATTTTTAATTTTTTTTTCATATATATTTTTAAAATAATAATCACAATAGAAAGAACATAAAATCTTATTACAGTAAAAATATTACTTTCTTTATCTTATTTCTAAAACCTGTTCAAATACAAGGTATGTTTATTGATTCAGTTCAAATATTAAAGTGTTTTCCTTGAACGACAGCAAGTATCATAAAAAAAAGGACACAAACTCTGAGAAACTAAAGACACCACCTTAATGTGGTTTAGCTTTTGAAACCTGCGTAATTATAGAATGTCATTCCTTTCTCAAGTTTATGTCTACGCCCTAAAAAAAAAGTGACTTGTTTAGTGTTTGAACTTTTCATCACTGAAACCTTTCCACACTTTTTTCCAGATATACATAACCGTTGTTTTAAATCTGAAACACAAGCGCAGATATAAGATGGAGAAAAATAGTGTCGAACTGAAGCAAGAATAAATCATTCACATGTTAGAGAGCAGACATGCATATATACTAGGTGCAGCTATTAGCTAGCGAATGTGAATGATTCAGATTCACGGGTAATGCGTAATACATTGAATATGACATGACAAGTTGGGTTGATTGATGGTATGTTAGTTATGGGGTTTGTTTTATTATTGTTTAAACAAGGTAAAGGACGAAGGGGCATTGGAGAAGAAAACATTCCCATACACAATGTGATAGAGCATTGACTAAATGGAAATGCAGGTGAAGGGTCTTAATAGAGAACAGTTTAGGGGGCCACCCTAGGCAGCAGTAGCAATGGGAATGCATTGAGTAGGTGAGTGTGGTGGTGGTGCTTGTTTTGTTTTGTTTGGTTTGGTTTTGTTTTGTTTTCCCTAGCGAGCCAGAAATGACAACTGATTAGGGCTTTTATTGGCAGTGGCAGAAGTAGGGGAAATGCACAACAATACAGAATCACAGTGTGGTGGAGAGTGGAGAGAGTGGATATGGGATATGCATTGTGCTGTAGTTTGCATGGTACTCTCATTACATATTTTGCATGCACATCTCATAAATAACAGACATACAAATAGTAGGGATTCAGAATTTGCAGGTTGTAGGCCCTCTACCCAACGAAAAGCTAGAAATAATTAATCAATTATAGCTTTCAAATTCCATATATCAGCCGTGACAGAGTTCGAGAATTGAGTCATTCCTTCATAATGACCGAGGGATTATACCTAAGAGGCAAAAGGAGAGAGAAAGAAAAGAAACAAAACCAAAACCAAAGGCACAGGAAAGAGAGAGAGAGACATGGACACATTTCCCTCCCTCAATTTAATCCAATTAATAGATCTGGACCATGCAAAAAGATTCCAAGTGGGTAACTTAAGATGCAGTAATTTTGGTTGTTTAAATGGTGCCTTCACCCACCTCATGCTCTAAAAAAAAAGATTATTGAAGTCCGTACAGTGGATGGTGCAGGGGGAGAGAGCATGGACAGCATATTAGACAAAGAAAAGGTTAAGGAGTAGCAGAGAGGGAGAGAGGGGCAGTTCGGATTGAGAATTAGTGTGAAAGGCACGAGACGTGAAGGGAACAATAAATGAGAGGGGGAAAAGAGAAGGGGTGATGAGGCTCATGATAACCCTCATCATCGTCACGTCGTTTTTCAATCGCTACTCCCAAAAATCTCCCAGAATTCCACGCTTCCTCACTGACTCCCTTCTTTGCTTTTCTTTTTTGCCTTTCTCTCTCTTTCTCTCTCTAAATAGCCTAGTCAACCTCATGTCCCCCTCACTTTGTCCCATATTAAACCAACACTCTCTCTCACACTCTCACACTTTCACCTTCAACTTCTTCAACTTCTTCAACTTCATTCTCTAACCCATGCCATATATAATATAACCCCTTCTCTACTTTCACATTCTCCATTTCAATTCCATCACCCAACCCAACCCCCCCTAACTATTATTGCACTTCATTCATTTTTAACATGCCAAATATACCTTCCTTCATCTCTTTATAACCCCACAAACCCTAGCTTTTCCTTTTTATTAACTCAACTCAACTCAACTCAACACCAATGTGGATGGTTGGTTACAACGACGCTGCTGACTTCACCATGCCTGATTATGCACTCAATGGAAGAAAACTCAGGCCTCTCATGCCACGCCCCGTCACTTCTCCCAACAACACCCCAAACGCCAACAACAACAACCCTCCATGCTTCACCCGCATTCATCATGCCAACGATTTCTTCTCACAATATCACAATCTCGGTATATATATATATATGATGCTTTTCTTAACTTACCTTTTTTTTTACCCTTACCCCTTGTGTTTGCATGCGTGTAAAGACTTTTTTTTTTTTTACTAGCATCAGTGGCAGATCAGGGTAAGAGAGAGTTCAACCCTCCACCGGTAGTGGTGAGTTCGAGGTGGAATCCGACCCCGGAGCAGCTAAGGGCATTGGAGGAATTGTACAGAAGAGGGACGAGAACACCGTCTGCGGAGCAAATCCAACAAATCACGGCGCAGCTTCGGAGGTTTGGAAAAATTGAAGGGAAGAATGTTTTCTATTGGTTTCAGAATCATAAGGCGAGGGAAAGACAGAAACGCCGCCGTCAAATGGAGTCGGCGGCTGAGGGTCATCACGCCCGTGACTATGATGGTACTCTTGAAAAGAAAGACTTAGGTAAAAACCACACGACATAATTACCACCATACTTGTTTCTTTGCATGAAAGAGACAAATAATGAGAGAGAGAGGCTCGCTCTCATGTCTTGATTTGCAATGCATGACCGATCGCTTCTTTTGTTTCTTTTTCATTTTTTCTCCAATTGAGTTTTTGTTTGTTACTATGCACGCCTTGCATTTCTTTTCATTTTTTTTTTCTCATCAGGATTGTTGCTTGAGATGTAAAATGTAAAGTTATATTCTTTTTTGTTTTTCTTTTTGTCTACAGGCGCAAGTAGGACAGTGTTTGAAGTTGAACAGACCAAGAACTGGGCACCCTCTACAAACTGCAGTACGCTTGCAAAGGTCTATTATTGTATATCCTCCTTTGTCTTTGTTGTCCTGGTTCATGGAGTAAACCTTTTTTTTTTGTTCTCTTCTTTCTGAACTTGGGATTTTCACTTCACTACTTGATCATCACCCAAAAGTGTTAGGGTATTATGATAAGGGTCGATTAAGGGATGATTTAATTAATTATTGGCACATGATTACTAGAGAATGAAGGAAGTTGATGTTGGAAACGTTATAGAAAGATATGCACTAGCTGGCTAGCTTTAGGTAGGGAAAGGACCCTAACAAAAGCTTTGTTTGTTGGGAAATGAAAAGGTCCTAAAAGCTGCATTCCTTCCTTTCTGTCGGGGCTGCTGTTATGAAACTTAGCTGGGCTTTTGGGGCTTGTGCTTATTCATGTCATTCAGGCCAGTAGCTTTTGGACACTCCATACAATATTCTATGGAATTGAGCACCCATATTGATGGTGGAAAAGACAACTCTCACCCTACTTTAATTTGACTTCTCATAGACCATGCAACTTTATTTGAAAATACTACCAACTAGGAGTGCATGCCCATTTGAAATCTGTGCTGTGCAGTAACTTTTTCACCTTTGCTCTTTGGCTTTTTCACCACACATGTTGAGGTTTTCACCGGTTTGTTTTCTTTGCATGCCTACATTTAAAATCTTCAGGAATCTGTTTCAATACAAAGAGCAGCAAAAGCAGCGGTTGCAGCAGATTGTAGAACAGATGGATGGCTCCAATTCGATGAAGGAGAGTTACAGCACACAAGAAACTTAATGGAGAGGAATGCCACGTGGCACATGATGCAGTTACCTTGTCCTTCCCCTCCCACAGTTTCACCCCACTTCATAAACGCTCCTCCTACCATCTCTACTGCTACCATGGCCACCACACCCTCAGTAACACCAAGAGTAATGGACCCAAAGCTCATTAAGACTCATGATCTCAGCTTCTTTCTCTCACCTAACACAGAAAACGGTGTTATCCACTTAAGCAGTATCAACACCTACACCCCAGATGATATTTCTGTGGAGTCTCAAACCCTTCAACTTTTCCCCGTCAGGAATGAGGATGATGAAGGCAGTGATAACATTAACCACCAAAAAGAGACAGAGGTATCGATCTCAGCAATGAATGCCCCAAGCCAGTTTTTTGAGTTCCTTCCATTGAAGAACTGAACTCAACTGATTCCAAAAAGAAAGAAAGAAAAAAACTTGCCGTGTATGTAGAATTATGGGGCTGCGTTTAAACATTGTATTTTGTTAGAAAATAGTACTACTTTTATTGCTATGGATGTTATGTATCAAGGAATTGGTGGTGTAATAGGACGCTAGTTTGAGTGAGGTATTTTGCCTTAAAATGCATTTGGACTATGTTGATTGAATCAAAAAAGAGTACTTAAGTCCAAGGGTTTATTGTTTAGGGAGCTTGTTTGAGTAACTTGATGTGTATGTACACACACGTTTATTCTGATATCTGATATGTATGGCGAGAGAAACAGAAACAGGAAAGATGGTGGGGGAAGGGAGAGGGAGAGAGGGACGTAAATAGAGAATGTATAAGGAATTTGATGTGAGGGTTTGATTGAAGGTATAGTATCTGAAATGGGGATGAGATGTGACAGACAAGGATGTTGAAGTAACTATGAGCATGGAATGGAGAAATTACTTTTGTTCTTTTGTTGCATACTTAAAACAATGCTGTACATTACCATCAATGTTCTGACCGGGTGAACTCTGTAGTCCAATTTATTACAATAAAGAAATCACATCAATGCACCCAAAGGAAACACAGCCTATGCATTTAAGGTAAAGTTCGCGAATTCAATTGATTTTCCTAGCTAATTAAATAATCCTCATGATGTAGTCAGAGTAGAATTTGAGTTTTACGAAGAGAATATCCAGGTCTCATCCTCCAACAACCAAACACAAATATATTAAATGCAAGAATACACCCTCTTTGTCTGATTTGATTGAATTGATCTGTCCAAACATCTCCTAAAAATACCCATCTAAACCACCAAAATTACACAACACTCACCGACATAACCAGATATCTAGAATAGAAGTTTTTGATTCCTTAGATGCTAGCTGTATTGTAAGGTAGGGTTTATCACATTAGGGTATATGATCAACCTTTCAAAAAAATCTTAAGGGCTAAGACTAGGACGTGTCACTCAAGAGGCGTCAAGCATCATCAGGGTAAAAAGAAGGCAAAAATATTCTCTCTGCAGCCATTGAAGCCGTGAGTGGGGGACCATAATGGTTTAAAACAATATTATGAGTCTCATATCTTGGACCATACTTATAGGACTAATGAAACACTAAAACATATTAGTTGGGAAGTAATGCAGTGTTAATGCAGTGAGAGAGATTAAAACATGTGCATGGTGATCACGGGTGGTGCAATAGTATGTGAAAATGGGATGATTTCGAAGCTGTTGCTTACCTACCTACATGGTACTCTGTTAGTCCCTACAGCATCTACTCCAAAGTTGCAGAAACTAAAATCCAAGCCACCCACAGATCCGTCGCTTTAGAACCAAACTCGACCAACAATAGGGACTATGGCCCATACATTTTCTTCTCTTTTCATTTCTCTCTGTGTTCTTTCTATTAAATGATTTAGACATGGGATGCGTCATAGTTTGGAAATCAAAGGATAGAAAAACTACCCAGTAGGATTAACTTTGTTTAAATTCTCTGAGAGAAGAAAAACTAGTTGAATTAATGTATATATGTACCTGTTCAATACAGTTCAAAGGTTGTGTCTGAGGGTGCAATTAAACCGAACCAGTTATTTATGGTAAGTAACTTATGAAACTTAGGTTAATGTTCAAATCAATGTTTTGCATTTGAGAGTTTAGAAACTAGCAAGACAATGATAATAAACCTGTGGAACATTCAGAAGCTAAGGGTATGAGAAGGCTCAAAAAATAAATAAATAGATCCTAAAAATAAAATACAGAAATAAATTTAATGGCTACTTTAACTAAAGTATTAATGAAAATTTAGTCCTTAATTTCAGTTGCAAGGTGGTTTTAGTCTCTAAAATTTGAAGTTATTAGTTGATTTGTTTATCTCTCCAAACATAAACATACGCAGAATAATAATAAATGTGTATGAAAGTGATATTATATTCGATGAATATTTATTTTGTAATAAATAACTCTGAGCACACCTTATACTTTTATGGTCTCACAATAATTCCATTTTATTTCTTTCATTATATTAAAAAACAATGATATTGGTTACAAGTGTGAACATATGATTACAAAAAATGGAGTAAAAACGTTAGGAAGAAACACTTACTTGTAAATTAATATTGTTACTAACTTTTTTATTAGTTTAAAAGTTGAAAATATTAATAAAAATGTATATTATGATTTTCTTTGTATTAACCTATTATACGTTTTGTAATTTGTTTTATTTCTTTAATTAATTTGTCAATATCTTAAAATCTGAGTTATTTATAGAAAGAATTTAGAAGTAAGCTTCTAAAAACTATGTTTAGGATTATATATTCTGTTCTAGATGATATAATGTATGAAGGGTCTCTTTCTACAAAAATTCAATTGAAGCTATTGTTGTTCCGTGTTCTACTTGTCAGCCATTTGGTTTTTGTGCACAAAAAATTGGTAGAATCGGTAAAATTAGTCAACATTGTCCAATTTGATTGAATTCTTAGCATTTGTCATTTGTGGGCTTCAATTTGACCCATTTCGACGTGCATACAGTTTACGGTGGGTTATGGGCCATTAAGCGTAACCCAAAACCACCTGGGCCATTCTTCCAAGGAGCTTTATTGCATTATCCATTTTTTGTTGTTCAAGAAAAAACAAAAACTTTCATGACCAAAACTTTTAAACAATAAAAACACCGAGAGACAGCTAATTATATAATTGAACTGATTACATTAATTAATAATTGAAAAAGTAAAAATAAAATTATAAATTATTTCCGTTATTTGCCACATGACCAATACATAAATCAATATTTTCTTACTTCAAAAAAAAAAAAATCTCTTATCCATTTTTAGACACAATGATCTTTAGCCATTAATATAGCTTATAATAAATATGTTTGGCCAAATGATATGATGATTGCTTTCTAAAGTAAGTTTGTAAAAGTTAGGTAACCGTTGGTGAAAAGTTGTTTAAAATGGAATAGCACTACCATCACTACTTTGATCGATTTTTCTTCGACCATTGTGAGTTTTAGTTTAAAGTTTGGTAGCATTACTTTTTGTAATATCAGAAAAAATAATTTTGAAATATACTGCCTTACTGATTCTTTAAATTAATTTTAGTTAATTGAGAGTAAAAATTTAAAGGCAGAAAAAAAAATTGTGAACCTAGTGACAAAAAACAGTAGTAGAAGAGGTTGTCTTTAAAAATAGTAACTCTCACGTGGGATAGATGTCGTGTAGCCTTCTAGCCTTCTGCATTGTCTAATTCTTATTTTAACTTTTTCTTTTTTACTATGCAATCACAACTTATTCAAATTACTTAAACTTCTTCATTTTTCTCCTCATTTTTTCATTTACCAGTAGAAACTTGATATTTAATTTTGTAAACGACAATGAACAAAACTATGATGCATGCATATGCTGTCTCCAAATAATAGTAACCGTACACACAATGACAGTGGGACGGACGTGCATCTATGAGCGCGTGTCATTCCTATCAGATGTGTATGATGCTGGGGTTCTGTCTTGTACACTTACGCAACAGAGACTATTTCCTCACGCGCTTTGTGAAACCCGTAACATCAGATACTTTTTGGGTTAAGGAAATAACATATTACAAAAGTTTGACATGTTACTTTAAGTGTTAACAAGATTTGAAAAACAAATACAAGAATATATAATTCAGATCTGAGAAAAATAATTAAATAATTTACTAAAACATATAAAATCATGGAATGGAAGTGTTTGTTTTAAGTATGTACAACTATTTATGTAGATTGATATTTATGTAAAAAATGAAATGTGGGGTTCAGAAGTGGTGGGGGTGGTTTGTTTGTTGGTGCATTGAGGTGTGCGCAGAGAGCAGAGGAATTGTAATGTGAATTTGTAGCATATGCATTTCTTTTTCCTCCCCACTCTTCTTCCTCGGGTCATGAGCTAAGTGAGAGAGACTTTCATATTCACACAAACTTTATAAAAGCTGCTTCTCCCAACGTATATATATAGGGCCCACATTTTAACCTAATTCCCTTTTTCAATCCTATCAAATAAACACTATCATTTTACTAATCTCACTTAAATCAACCTTTATCACTCTATAAAACCTACTAACTTACTCCATCCCTAGTTACCAACACCCTCACAATGGCCTCGATGTTTCTCACTCTCACTGCAATTTTCTTTCTAGTTTCTACCCTCTCACCGCTCAGCGTTTCAGCGGTGTCATTTGTACTCTACAACAAGTGTCCACACCCAGTGTGGCCCGGGATCCAGCCCAGTGCTGGAAAGCCCATTCTAGCCCGCGGAGGCTTCAAGCTCGCCCCTAACCGGGCCTACACCCTCCAACTCCCGGCCCTCTGGTCCGGCCGCTTCTGGGGCCGTCACGGCTGCGCCTTCGACGCCTCCGGACGAGGGCGCTGCGCCACGGGCGACTGCGGCGGCTCCCTCTACTGCAATGGCATCGGCGGAACCCCGCCGGCCACCCTGGCGGAGTTCACCCTGGGCAACGAGCAGGACTTCTACGACGTGAGCCTGGTCGACGGGTACAACCTCCCCATCTCCATCACCCCCTTCAAGGGATCCGGAAAATGCAGCTACGCGGGCTGCGTCAGCGACCTCAACAACATGTGCCCCGTGGGCCTGCAGGTGCGTTCACGCGACAACAAGCGCGTGGTGGCCTGCAAGAGCGCCTGCTCCGCCTTCAACTCCCCCAAGTACTGCTGCACGGGCTCCTACGGAAGCCCGCAGGCCTGCAAGCCCACCGTTTATTCGAAGATCTTCAAAGCCGCATGCCCCAAAGCCTACTCCTACGCCTATGACGACCCCACCAGCATCGCCACTTGCACCAAAGCTAACTATTTGCTCACTTTCTGCCCCCATCGCCACTGATCTCTCTCAACTATTCACCTACCACTTTAACTACTATCATCTTTTTTATTTATTTATTTTGTATTCCCCTTTTAGTATAATACTTTTTTCATCCATGCTCTATGCTGTGTATTCCTATGTTTAGCAATTCATTTTCGATCTTAGTCACAGAATGTGGTATGGCATGGCACTATTGCATGGTTTGCTGAATATTATTACCTAATGTGCTCAATGTATGGTACATGATTGGGAACCACTTTCTATTATTTCTGCATTGATGTACTTTTTTCGTCCCTAATTGGACTGTGATTCGTCTATTTCGCGAATTTGGTGCTTGCTTTGTCTGTTTGGCTTTAGACCTTGACACCGATGTATTTGGATTTTGCTAACACTAATTAACCTTAAAAGGTGTTCTCTTCACGTCGTAAATGAAATTAACCCTCGTATTTTAGCTTCAAAATTTTCAATGTATTCTGAATTAACAGTGTTTTAGCTCTCGCAGAATAAACTGTTGATCGATAATGGCCCCCTTTGGCTAAAACGAAGCAATTAGTGGCTGATTTTGCCTTTTGTGTTTCTAATCACTCAAAAGTCGTTTGTAGTGTTCATTTGAACTATGGAAAAAACATTGTGCTGACTGTTTTGTCCTTGAATAAATCAGATACCTTTTCACTTCACATACTTAGATCAGATCTTGGATTTTGGAAGGACATGGATAAACAGAGTTGCAAGAGTTGCAGACCATATCATATCATGTGCATTATTGGTTTAAAATTACAAAAGTGGTTCTATGAGTTTCGTATAAAAATGTGTGCTTGATAGTATGGATTTTGAGTTCTCTTAATTCTACACCAAACATATAATAAATATGTGCTTAATTTGCAGTCAAAAGTATTTTTAGAGGAACAAAGCAACAATTCTGGTGTTCTTTATTTTTCGGATTCAACAAGGTGTGTCTGCATTTAAAAATGTGGTGCAGATGGTGTTGGGACAGCCCATTATAATATGCATAAATCGTATCTGGTAGCCCATATCCACTTATGAGGGCCGGGCCCTTTTTAACATAATAGGTACATTTTTAAAAAATTCAAATTAATGAAATATTGGGTCAGAATTGATTAATAATTCAATATAGATGGTGACATTTTTATCTCGTTAAGTAGAAACTACTACAAATAATTCAGCAATGTCTTCTTAAACTCCAAAGCACATGGAATTTATTGATTACAGAAATAACATTTCCAAGCATTGTACCCATTCAATCCATTCAAACCTATCAATCATAGTTCAATTATGAAGTATCCGCTAGGAAATATCATTCCATTTCTTAATCATGATTTATTTATTTTTAAATATTATAAGGACTTATGTATGTGTGAAAATACAAGTTAATTAACAATTAACTTTATTATATATTCAAAATTTTATTTAAAGAGTGCATGGGAGGTATCTTGGTTAGTTTAAAACTTTTATTCGAAAATGGTAAGTATAATTATAAAGCCAATTAGTGAAAATAGCGTTTTAAGAGGGGTGTAAAAAGTAAAACAAAGTTTGGGCCCTGTTGCTGTATTTGACTTTCGGTTTGCAAAAATAATATAAATTCAAAGCAGATAGAGGTCAAATGAGTAATTTAGTGGTTACACTTAGAAACTTTAAACACTTATAATTCTTCTTCCTCTTCTAGAATAGAAATGACTTATTCTTGTGTCCTACTTTGAAAGGTTCTCTATTTCCTCAAGCTAGCCACGAGATTTGAGAGTACATCTCACAAAATTCTACCTTAGTTAGGTAAAACTTTTCTCTTGTCCTTTTTTCAATTCAAATTTCACATATATATATATATATATATATATATATATA
>Ga0099823_1002375_pt1 | contig 16932 bp, 11 predicted proteins | sample CowpearedBW_FD_76831 | JGI IMG/M metagenome (GOLD analysis project Ga0099823, IMG submission 76831) | Root nodule microbial communities of legume samples collected from California, USA - Cow pea red BW | ecosystem: Host-associated > Plants > Roots > Nodule | place: USA: California | collected...
AAATTTCAAAAATATTCTTTTGAAATATCATGCAATTTAGAGAACCTTGTTAGAATCTTGAAGACATGTTAGAATTCTATGTATATAGCAGCTTATGATATCAGGATCAATTAGATTGATTCTCCAATTATGTTATTAGTCTAAAATAGGGTAACTGAATATTCTACAATTTTGTTTTCTCCCCTGTATGAATTGAATAGCTACGTTGTGGTCTAAACACACGGAATTCGTCATGTCTTCTCGATTTTTCTCTTTTGAACATGGTATGAAGAGTCTACGAGAAGAAGGAACCCCAATCCATGCTTTTCCGGGTGGACCCACTGCTAATAGGTGTTAATTTTTCAGAAACAGCACTTTTTTCAGTTTATGTTTCTTTTCTCGTCGTCATGTTCACCTCCGATAATACTCTTCATTGTCGATGACTTCTAATGAGCTTTCCAGCAAATCCTTTTTGCAACAAGACTCGCCCTGTTGGTTTGGTTTTGGATTTTTGGTCCTTCTTCCATTCTGACACTGTTTGGCTGGTTGATTTCTGTTTAACTGTTTTCCACACTGTTTGACTGTTTTTCTCTTCGTGGCTAACCCATGACGACCCCTAATAAAGCTGATGTGCCTGCTTTCAGCAACTTTGTCATTGGGCCGCCATATACAGATAAGTTGGACAAAACTACGTAAGATTTTGGACAGTTTCTTCCTGCACCTCCATATGTTACTTCTTGAACTCCTATATAAAAAACTTTTCATTTTGTAAATTTTTGGATTGGGCATTTTAAAAGTAAAAAAAAAATTGAATTATACAAATTCCAAAAATTAGCGAGAATTAAGAAAAAAATAATAACAATTTAATTTTTTTTTATTTTCAAATTGTACGATCCAAAAGTCGTTTTCCAAATAAAATAATGACTACGAAATACACCATTCAAAAGCCATTTTTAACTTTTGGATTACATAATATAAAAAAGGTAAAACGGATTTTTTTTCTTATAAAAAGAAATTTATGGAGTTTATCTTGACCATCTCATTACTGAAGAAAAAATTGCTGGTTGAAAGTAACACCTAAATGGTGTAAAATTGTTCTCAACTTTGTGCAGGCATCAAGTCCTGTTCACCCCTTTGTTAGATAAATTTTTCGGTAACACGACATGTGTGAATGAGGTTGGGCACATGCCAAATCTACTTACACTGATGACATTCATAATCCATATCGAGTATGTAAACACTTCCAGACGTGATTGCAACACAGATACTTGATGGAACCATGCCGACCTATTTGGGTTGTATAAGTGGTCTTTGGACCTCTCTTTTGTTGGCCTCTCTCACTCGAACCCTTGAACCTCGACTTTGTGAACACCGATCATATAGTTCAGTCATTTTTTTTTCTACTTTTGACTATATTTTCACCGTGACAAATAATTCAAAAAAACACAACTTGGTATTGTTCATTATCTTTCTTTTCTTTCTATTCATAAGGTTCTTGTGTCCCTGAAGCTCGTATTAATTAATCTATTGTGCTGCAAAGTCTCTTGATTGTGTAATTTTTTTGTGTGTTTCCTTACAGGATTGGAGGACGAGACAAACAATTGAATGCAGGGGATTCTCCATCCCTTCTCTACCCATCTCCTCCTCCCTTGAAAATTTATCAGCATTCTACTTGTCTTGTACTGCCGCTACCTAGTACCAACAAAACCATACCACAAACTCACCTCCGACACCAACTCCTTCGCCTCATCCTCCAATACTGCCTCTTGACTATGAAATTCCCATTGATCTTCGAATAGGTATACCTTCTATTCGTCATCTTTCTCATCATTATACCTTTTTGAGTTATAGTACTTCTCCTTACTACTATTATCGTTTTTCTTCCCTGTCTTTTACTTTTTCTACTAAGAATGTAGGTGAAGCCTTTAGCCATCAAGGATGGAAACAGCTATGATGGACGAGATGTGTGTATTACGGAGCAGTTAGACTTAGGACCTTGTTCCTCTACCACTAAGGAGGTCCATATGATCAAGGTTGTTTCATAAGGCAAGGTTGACTGGCTTCAATCTCGTCTCATCACGAGAGGCTATGCTCAAATCTTCACATTAAATTATGGGAATATTTTTCTTCAATTGCCCAAATGTCTTTTGTCCGACTATTCATGTCCATTGTTGTCGTTAGTCATTGGTCTCTCTATGTTGGTTGTTGAGGGGTATAAAGTATTAAGGTTGGTCCATACAACAAAGTTGATATGCATAAAGCTCGTATAGTTGCAAAAAGGTTATACTTGATCTTTAAGTTGAATTATGGAGATACTATTTTTTCGATGGCCAAAAGTGTCTTCTGTCTGACTATTTCTGTTCATTGTTGTCATTTGTAATTGAACTCTTTCAGTTGGACATAAAGAATGTCTTCCTACTTATGTGACCTCAAGCAATCACCAAGAACAAGGTTCAATAGGTTTAGTACAATGATGTAACAGTTTTACATGACTCAAGGTAAGGCTGACCACTTTATCTCCTATCATCAGTCATTTACTTGTTACATCTATTGGGTTATTTACGTGCATGACATTGGAGCACTTCTTCAGGAATTTTCAAATGAAAATTTTTGGCAAACAAGAATATTTCTACGGCATACAGGTAGCGACCATAAAAAAATTGGATCATCATATCCCAAAATATTTTGAAAGAAATGTGTTCAATTCCAAGACACTCGACACCTTAATGGATCCCAATGTCCTCCTTGCCAAACTAGGAGAGTCTTTTTCAAATCCTGAAAGCTACAAACAAATGGTAGAGAAGTTGAACTATCTTACTCTTGTTTGAATATCTCATTTCTAGTAGGTGTACTAAGGCAATTTCTTAACTCCATATATAAGGAACATTAGGAAGCAACAACTTTCATTGTTTGATATATCAAAAGAGCTCTGGAAAAGGACCTTTTGTTTGAAGACAAAGGACACACTCGAGCTCCCTTCTATTGTATATTTGTCAAAGATAATCTTGTTACTTGGAAAAGTAATTGTAGTCAGGCCCAATGCAGAACAAGTGAGGAAAAAAAAGTGATAAAGGACCGACTATATATAGGCTTTATTCTAGAAAATGAAAAATCCCAATTGTCTTAAGAGATGAGGGAAAAAGTTAACACCAAAGGTCTCTCACCTAGGAATGTATGGTAGGACACCTGTTTGGCGAGCATTGCGCTCATTTCTTTCAATTTGATGGGAAGCATCGTCCACAAACTGAAAAAAAAAATTCCAGTCGAATGAATAGGGTTAGCATCTCAATCATCTCAATGCAGTGGCAATTCTTTATAAAACTAGTCACATACTCGACCGAACTGAAAGGATATGCGAGCCTCCAAGTCATCAAGCAAAACGCGTACATATCCTGCTGCGTCACCTTTCTGACCTGAGAGATAGCGCTCTGTAGTTCCATGCATTGATATGCAGCACAAAGGATCAATCTTGTATGCCCAATCCACAACAGAACCGAAGTCTTCCTAAAATCAGAGAAATTATAAAGCATCTTTAGAGCAGCAAAATCCATCAATTAATATACCAAAAAAACATCTGGAAACTCTTTACAAATTGTTCAATTATATGGAACCATATATTTATCAGTTATAGACCATAACATGATATATGCTATGTTCAGCTTATAAGAGATAAAATATCAAAGACTGCAACTGAGTAATTGTTTTGGTCCCTGAAAAATTAGCCATCAACCATTTTTGTCCTGAAAGAAATTGCTCCTGAAGTTTAGTTTTCAATCCATGGATTATTTTAGTCCCCATATTAATTGATGTCTCACAAGATGCAGACGCAGCTTCTTTTAGGTCCTTGAAAGATAGTCCTCTTCTTCTATCATCCATTCTCATCCATGCATCTTATGTAGTATTTCTTGTGCCACAATCAACATTTCGATTAGAGCTAACTCATGTCGCTTGACATAAGGACGATTGAATATTCAATAACCTTGAGAACAATTTCTTTCTTTCTTTCAAGACTAAAATGACTAACCCTTGATTAGCATAGGGACTAAAATGTCTACCACTTCATAAAAGCTGCACCCCTTTCTCTTGAATTTGGATCCTCTGACATGAGTTAACAGTTATACTAAGGGAGAAACAAGATACAAAACAAGACAACTAAATTTTCATTACAAATAACAAAGAAAGAATTTCTTTCTATTACATACGTACTTGAAGTCCATCAAGCAAATCCTGAAGTGCTTCATTTAAAGATGCAAGATCCACAGCCATTCTACCTGTAAGGCAGAAGAAATGTCCAAATTATGGAGCAATTGATCACCTCAGTAAAATAAATCATAGTAGTTTAAGGAAAAAAGAAAGGACACTTCTTGAAGGTGAGATATGTACCAGATGCAACACCATCATCATCCTCATTGTTGTGTGTAGTTTTATTACCATTAACAGTTGAAGGAACTTCAAAGCACAGGAAGTGTGCAAAAAACACGCTCTAAAACACAGGCCATGAATATTTATACATCTGAAACATGAAATATTAACAAGTTTGGTGGAAGGGAGAATCCTAAGAACTTTCACCTCATCCACCAAGAGTGGGATAAAAATCGTGAGCATCTTTGCATATGCATCAGAAACTGTTGCAGTGTCAGCAGCATTTACATTTTGACCAGAACCCGTGAAGACATCAAGCCAAACAGAGGGGGTTTTAGAAGTTTTCACACCAGCACGAAGTTCATTAGCAAATTCCCGGGCCTATAGAGGAATCTTAAAACTTCAGACTCCATATGCCCAATATTTTACCAAAGCATAACAAACCAGGATATATAAACCAAAAATCAAATAATAAGTATAACAAAAATTTGTCAATTGTAGCAGGTCATAAACATCCAAAAGAGTCATGATAAAGATGAAGCCAGTTAAAGTTCAAGGATATCCTATTCAAATCATAATTATAACAATTTTATTTGTCAATTGTAGCAAATCATAAACTTCCTTTAAGTGAAGGCCAAAAGAGTCACAACAAAGATGAAGCAACATCAAAATTAAAGATGTTCTGTTCAATTTTTGCAGAATAATTCCAAGACATAACATCTCTGCATTAGGTTAAGTAATGATAAAGGTAAAACCACCATGTCCTCTGCATATGTTTTTGAGACAGTTGCTGAGATGGACCCAAAAAATATAACCATTAATACCTCCAATTGAAGCAATAAAAGTCTTACAATTTTGTGTTAGGACTTTTATTTCAACCTGAAAAACCATTAATAAGTGTTTTATTTCATTAATTTACAGATTTGAATAGTTGTAACATATTAAATGAATATTCATGTATTAGACAGTTTCCTTGTATAGCTATAGGGAAAGCTTCCTAATATTACGTATTAAATGGGTTTCTCTGGATGATGTGAAATATTCAGTCAGATTTGATAGATTTTATTCTCAAGTTTAGGAATAATATGTGATATATTATTTTATGAAATACATCAGATTTATATGTGCAGAACCTGTTGACAATTTTAGAAAATAGGTAAAACTTATTCTACGGGACAAATTCCATTGATTATGTGATTGTTTCTACGTATACAATCCTTGTATTAATATCAAGATAGTGTAAGCATACAGAGCAAAAATATAGCAAGGTTAATATAAAACTTCGTAAAATGCATATCGAACAAGGAGAATGGAATTGAGCCATGAAAGAAAATATGAGGGTACTGCAAAACAACATATAACTTAAAGAGGAAACAGACAAGCCAATTGATAAAACCAGACGCATAAAGATAGACCACTACTTTATCGAGGAGAAACTAAACAATGGTCCTATAACTACAGCCTACAAGGTTCCCTTCTGAATTCAATTGGCTGAAGTATTCATCAAGGAGCTTCCCACATAGTGGTTTTCAGATCTTGAAAAAACAAGACTGATATTCTTTGAGTAAATATACAACCAGCAATATTCCAAAATATAACAATATTTGCAAGGATCCCTTCAATTGTTGAGATACACTTATTTCCAGTATTTTAAAATCAAGATTTTATTAGGCTTAGCCTATATAATGACAGCAGCACTTATATATTTTTATCAAGAAATATATTTTAGTTTTCCCCTTATTTCAACTATAATGACTGTTTCTCAATTCATAAAAACCAGGTCACGGCAAGAATTTTACCACCAAATGACCAAAAAAATAAAATAACACCAATACAGTGTGAATAGGTTGTTATCTCAGACCTCCTTGCGAAGAAGCAAGTTTAGAGAACTGCAATAGGCTTTTCTCAGTGGACCCAAACAATTCTTATCAAGAATCTGCAGGTTTACAGGAAACTAATTAAGGAAGAAACAAAGAAATTAACTTGGTGAATATATACACACAAAACAGAACTTTAAGCAGAAAGTGTAAATCATCCATAATAAAACCTTTAAATGTTTAAGAAGGCGTGCATATGTCCTGCACTTGAACCTCAAGTCAGCATGATCTGGCCTTTTCAACTGCCCTCGCTGATTAGAGTAAGCAAACAAAGTGACAAATGAATGATTCTAATTTCTAATACTTCAAAAGTTTATCATGAATTTACCAGAAAATACCTGAGAGAAGTAATTTTTATCATTCAACATAAAGTCCACAAAAGTAGCGAAGTAATTTCTCATGTACTCAGAAGCTTTCCCAACAAAAGTAGACTTTATTATTTGAAGTTCTCCTCGCTTCTCTTTAACCTGTACAAATAGCAGAAAGAAACAATTCATTAAAACAAATGAGTTTTAGATCCTATACATGTTTTCCAAACAGGCCATGGCAAATATCTATTTGCCACTGAGGCACAAAATTTATATCATTGAAAATAAACAGTTTCCATACCCATAAAAACGGAAGCAACTAATGAATGCAAATAAAAATTGTCACCTTCAATCTATTTTCTTATTTAACATTAACAAAACAATATGCAGACATGGGCCTTGAACTTCCTATTTCTAAATAATTAAAACTTGCTTTAATATTATTAAAAGTAAGGCAAGGAACATACTCCTCTCATTTTTACATAAGTAGGATCTATGTGCTTTTCTAGACCACGCATGGCAGTTGTCAACCACTCACATGCTTCTATGTTTTGCTGCATTTCTGCTTCATCAAATGAATCTCCTGTCAAACATGCTGAATACTACATCCAATGAAACATCATTGATTACCAAGCCATTAAAAGTTCATCAAACTCAAAATATGGGAATTCACCACTGTCAGCCATACCTCTGCAGGGATACTCAATTGCTCAAGAAGCTTATCAAGCTCTTCAATAAGAGATTTGTTATTTACATTTTGCATTTCCAATTTGTTATTGCGGGTTTCAATCTGGGATACCACAAAAGGATTGAGACAAATAAAAAAAGCTCATTGAAATTCTTTAAGTCAAAATGGAGATGCTACTAAAGGTTAGGTGTATAAGAGATCCTTCATACAAACAGAAATATCAATGAAGCAAAGCTGCCCAGTCTCAGCCTATTTCTAAGAGAAACCCTAAAAAAACACAAGGTTTACACCAAATAGAAGCCAAATGCCAAGTCTCTATCCCAAATAAGTTTCACATTCAAAGACATCTTTATAAAGAAGTGAGAATTATGCTCCAACCATATGCACCAATGGCTGGACTTCATTGACTTGAACAGAGAACTGAAATTGTATATTATTTTCTATTTTCTATTAATTTACGCCAGCAGATACAATACGCATCAGAGAGATGAAAAATAAATGCTACCAAAGAGATTTTAGGCTACAAATTTGTACATAATAATAGTAAGAAAGTAATCCTAGTCACACTAATAATTTATAAGCATTAAGCTGGCAAATGATGTATCATGTCCCACTTGCTCGAAATATATTGAAAGCATTATGTGGGAAGTCCCTTTGGTTAGTACATCGCCTACTAGGATTTTGAAGGGGCACGTAGAGTAGTTTTGAGACCACTCTCCAACTTTTCCTCAATAAAGTGGCACTTTTTGTGTGTTTTGTCCTGTCATTGTTGGCAATGCCTTAAGGGCTGTCACAAGTAGCTTCACAGAATCTTCATAATTAATTATGGGGTTGTCAAAGTATTATTTTCATTCATAATATTTCAGTAACTCCTTGAGCTGTGGTATAGCTTGGCTAATATCCTTATTTCTATACACATGCTTAGAAAATATTTGAATTGTTCACCGACATTTTTCTCATTGTACCTTTCATGACCTAACCACAGGGAAGATGTTACGTGCCTCCTCAAAGGTTAAAGAACAACATAGAGAAAAATGTAGACGATGATTCATTTTAGTATTAGGTGACAATAGGTTTAGATTATTATATTTGATTGGCTTTGTTTATAGATGATTTTGAGTATATAAATATTGGTTGTTAAATTAAATAATTCATAATGATCTAATCTATAGATTTGTGTCCCTATGTCCTATGTTTTGAAAACTGCATATGTCAAAGTGTTTGTGTTCATGTCGTGTTGTGTCGGTGTCGGTATTTGTGCTACATAGATTGATAAACATGGGTTCCAGTAAATACACTGACATAAATACCACAAAGTAAATTGCAAAGCAAATGATTCTCCCAGCTTGAACAAGCACTTACTGATTCAATATCTTCCCTCATGTGACGAAGTTTTACGTTGAACATGCCTAACCATTCATTCATGTCTTCCAGACAATTTGTTGCTGACTCAAGCCCGTGCAACACCTGCAAAGCATAGATTATCAGTGCGAACCATTTCATAAAAAATATTAAAATAATTTTTACTTCATAATGATGAGCAACATGAAGATTTGTAAAACTAAGCAGATGTTTCCTTGTATCGCAACAACTATAATGGTTGAAGTGACAATACATGAGCTTAAAATATCAAAACGAGGTTTTTAAAGTTCGAAGAGGGCGATAAAATTAAGCAAATTAGTTTACTCGATAAACAAGACCACAAAAGTGTATGGGTGCTCAAATAATTGTAATCATAGCTCGATGTAATTTGTTTAGTCTATAATTTAAAGGTTATACCAGCAAAAGAAAGAAAATAAACTTAAAGAACAGTTATACCTCATCTATCAAAGGTTCACTTTCTAAAATGGCATGCACATTTGCTGCTTCCAGAGCCATGAGCTCTCTTTTTAACCTTTCAGAAAATGCCTCTGCTTCACCAACACCCATGATATAACTGCACATTCAGAAAACTTTGGATGGTGAAGACAAGATAAACATCTCATATTTTACTCGAAAAAAGAAGTTTGATAGATTAACATGATGGGGGTAATGTGACTGATGAGGCTAAAATAGAAATTTAACACTGGTAATATTAAAAGAATGGAATAAGTAGGGGCATGTGCTCCCCATTTTGATACAGGTAGGTTTGTCCTCTCCAACTTTTTCAAAATTTCATATATATGTCTGAGGATATATTTTGTGAGAATCCTTTTTATTTGAGAATGAAACCTTAAAAGTTATAAGACTTTTTCGAAAAACTAATGTGACCTTTGTTTTTTAATATTGACCATTTATGATACGGCCAAATGGTCGATATGTATTTTTATCACTTTAATTTGATTTTTTTTTCCCTTCTCCTTTCTTGGCTTCCCGCACAACAAGGGATCTCTCGTGCAAAGTAATGTGGTGCAATCTGCTTAATAATGAAAATTGTATTTGTGTTAGTTTTCTTTTATCTCTCTAAATTTTGGCATTTTATGCACTACAAATATCATATCTTACCTTTTTTGTACAACTTTACTACAAGCCCCTTTTTAACTCTTTATATTTTGGTATGATGAGAGTTACATAGTTGGTAGAAAATTATTGCAAGGTGACTCATTTTAAGAAATTTTCTTTTCTTTTCTTTTTTTACAAAAACTGGTAATAAAAAAGTCAACGATTTTAGATTAAATTATGAAATAAGAAATAGCTTATGAATAATTTTTTCAAATTTTATTTTGGTTCCCCAGTTTTTTTCATTCAAGATCTGCCACGGCACCTTCTGCAACAATTTAATTCTCATACATGTATTGTAAAAGAAAATATCACCCAACAAAAGCACTTCTCCTAAAAGAATAACCTAAGTATCTTTGTATCCACTAACACATAAATAAATACTTTCATTTGAACTTTTTAACATGTAACAATCATGTTAATACTTGGTACTTTTTTGGGGGCCAAACATCATCACAAGTATTGTCCTAAACTTTTATGAAAACTAATCCCGCCTGGGTGTTAGATTTGATCTAGTCAAAAGGTGCTTCTAGTGGGTTTTGAAACCCTGAACTCCAGGTAAAGTGAGATACATAGAGCTAAAATTTTCCAACTAAGTCACATCTTGCTGTTACTACAACATGAATTCCCTGTATCAATATTAATCACAAAATATGGACAGAACTTTGCAAGGGAAGAGAGAGAGTTTCTATGACATTGCAACAGCCCTTTGCAGAGAGAAGACATGAACTATATCCTTATTCATCACAGATATTAAACCTCAGATACAAATTAAGACAGAAAATGATAGCACCTACGTTCCCAGAAGAGCCTCTATGTCCTCTTCCTCTGCCTGGGAGACAAGTTCCTTTTCAACATAGACTTTCAATTCTGATTCATTCACAGAAGATGCAATAGAAGCACCACCGTGTTCGTTACTTTGAGCGGAAACTGCAGGTGTATTTTCCTATTTCACATTTTTAAAATAAATAAACGGATAAATCAATAGTGTGTTTAACAGCAATCAGTCACCCAGTAACTATTTTTCGAAGTTAACGCCATCAGCTTAAAATCAAGGACTTCTAGATCACTGATGAGACAGGGCGCACTCTATCCATAAAGATAAATAAATACAGAGTAATTATATTAGTCAAAAAAGCAAAGCAATTATCTAATACAAAATAAAGTAACGTAATTATCTAATACAAATAAAGTAAAGTAATTATCTAATACAAAATAATGATTGCAGCGTGACAGTAAAGGCAGTAAATCAACTTTGAACTTAAGTGAATAGAAGACCATTATTCACCTTAGCCCAAAGAGCCATCTCCACAACATCGATACCAACAACCTTCGGTAAGCGACCCAGGACATCTTTGCAGATATTTAAGATACAAAGCAGGAGGCGATTTCTATAAGACGAGTAACAGATGTAGTGAGACAAAAATCACTCTCCTGACAGAAAATGATAAAGGATCAAACCCTACATTTCAAAATTATACATTTAACGGTATAACCTGTCATCCGTATTGCGCATTGTCCACTGTGAAGGAGCCACGCTCTGGTTTCTAAGGTTATCAAACCCCTATAAGATATATATGCATTAGCAAATAAAAAGAGACATAACAGAGAGATACAAAAGGCATTTAGAAAGAAGCTTCATAATAGAAACTGGCTGCATCTCGATTTGGTTATGTTCCACAGCCTGGGAACATTGTATTCAGAACCAGTAAGATACGACAACAAGAAAGAATGGGATATTACCAGTGTAAATGTACATCCACTGGGGTCATTTGTTACAACTTCCATTTTTGAGAGGTGCTTCAGCTTGTATAACTTAGCAGGCTGCAGCACACAAGAAGTTTCGTAGTAAATAGAAATATGCTTAAACCTCCAGTTAAGACAAATTCAAGGTGGAAGAAAGAGACTATGCTAACATTAACTGTGCAGTTAGTCGGCTTCAGTTTATCTATTTTTTTATACTAAGGTTGTGCAATTATTTGACACATAAAGCAAGGGATAACTAACCGATGCAGCAAGGGTGAATGAAACTAAACAAGGGTAAGATTTATACATTACAGTTGAAAGTAACAGAAAAGGCAAAAGATGGAAAAATCATTTCAGTTAGGTCATAAAAAATTAAAATTTTGGCCAAAACAAAAAAATGTCTGCCACACGCAGGACTTTTCACTTTATTGAGCTACCAGTGAAGGAGAGAATTGGGGAGAGAAGGACATTACCTCAAGCACCCCTCCACTTGAATACTTTAAAACTCGAAGAAAAGCTTTTGTCCGCTGACCTTTCGCTTTTGCTACAAAAAATAACATTCTGTCACCAACAGTGCAACAAATACAGAATTCAACAAATTATCACCACAGTAACACACGATGAAGTGACGACATTCAATCACCTATCCATAACATCACCAGTTACGAATAGACTACGAGTTAAAGTATTCAAAATGCTAACTCCTCCCACTTATACCACTATTAAAGTGAAAAAAACGGCAATCACATGCTAAAATAAGGGATGCATAGTTTTAGTTTCTAATCACATACACACCTGATGTCAACATGAAACTGAAACCGCCAAACTAACTGGATTAAAAACAAGCTAAGTCCTATGAAGTAAATTGTGCCGTACTCCATAAGTTAAAACAATTAGGTGAAAAGGTTTCTACAAAAATTAAGTCTATAAATGGATTTTAGCCTTCAAATTCAACTTGTTTTAACCTTTTTCCTTTTTCTTATAGTTACTTGTAAAAATGTAAATTCAATAGTCTGTAATACAACAGCCAATAAGACATAAGAACCGAAAAAAAAACATCTAGAGACGTATCATCAACGAGACGAAACGAGCACGTAATGCACAGCTACTAGTACTACATTTTAAATGTTTTGAGCGACAGCCACGGAATGCAAAACTGCTACATTTGAAACATAAACAGACCACGCTTGGCAACACAAGTCATGATTCAACGATTCACATATTTGTTGCGAGGAAGGTTCTAGAAGTGTGAAAAGTTATTCCGGCGTTGATCGAAAAATGTGGAAAGAGAGTGAATAGGGAGAGAGTGCGAGAGAAATGGCGCGTACTGCATAGAGCGAGAACCCTAGGCTTAGCCATTTGACGAATCTTAGTAGATTTTCCCCACGTGCCGTGGGTCTTGACGGTCCGAATGCATAGAATGACCTTTTGCTTGGTGCCCTCAACCGCGAGCTGGCATGCTCGCCGAAGCTCGGCATCGTCGGCGCTCGATTTCGCCATTTCTTCTCCGATCTGAAACCAGGAGCGTGTGAGAAGTTTGTGCGAAGAGGGAGTGTGTCTGTTATTATTTTTAGCCGTGAGTCTAACCAAATGTCATAAACGGTTTTCCGTTGGCGCTTTCTCCTTGCGTCCGTGGTGACTCGTGTCGCTTCACTTTTTAATCGCTACGAACGATTCGTGGCGATGCGATGCGACTCGTGGTGGTCCAGGCCCTAAAAGCTATTCTCCACGTTCTCAATTACACCCCCCTCATTTCGTGGCATCACCTTATACAATTCACAAGTAATTTCTCACTATTCACTTCGAAGATTATTTAGGAGAGGGTAATATTTCAAGGATAAAATTGAGGCTTAGAAAATAAATAGATAAACTTAACTATAATATTAATAAATATGTTAATCAAGTTAAACAACCTATTATTTAAAATTAGCGGTACTAATTATGAATGAATTATTATTATGGGTTCTCATGATAGAATTAGAATTTAAAAATTATTATAAATTTTGTACTTAATCAGCGATTCCAAATAATATAAATTATTAGAATAAAATATATTAATAAAAAATATTAAATTAATTTTTAAATATATAAAAATAAAATATTTATTTATTTATTTTATTCTTATATGACTCTTTTGTATTAAAAAATATCGGTGGGATAGGATGGACCAAGGCTCCCTAGAGCTTCAAGAAGCTCGGCCACTGGATATATAATCCATAAATAATTTAAAATATAGTTCTTTTATACCGATAATGTATGAAAATTAAAACCTTATATAAATAAAATCCTGATTTCTCAATAACACTGTCAAGAAAATCAAACTACTAAAATGTGTGTTGAAATAAATGAATGAACCGATAATGACAAAGACATTTGCTGATGTAATACTTCATAATTTTTCAATTGCTTTAACCATGACCTTAGCCTGCCCTGCCCCTACTTTCTTCCTATTTAAAAAATGATAAAATTCAAACACCAACATGTTTAGTTTGTTTTATGTATGCTTATTAATTCTATATTTTATTTTTAGTTATAAATATAATAATGTTTAACCATGTTCCCTTTAATATTTTGAAATTAGTTATGGAAACATTTATTTATTTTAAAATCCTTTGTAGAAGGTTGAAAACAAAAAATAAAGTAAAGTAATATGGTATTTTTAATTATAATTATAATAGTTAATCATAGTAAGCGCTAATTGAAAATAGTATGACAAAACAAATCAAATACGTCCACTAAATGCAGGTCATGATCTAAATTGTCTAATATCAACTTTGGTTTGGTGTCTGTACACATTTATATTGCCTAATAAGAAAACAGATATACCATAGAAAAAATAATAATAATTGCGAAAGTGTGGTTGTAATAATTAATACATATTAGAGTAGAGGTAAAAATTTTCTGATGATGCATAAAGAAGTTAAAACAAGTAAATTGGAAAAACATATATTACGTAAAAGTTAAATCATGTTCTCTTTATTTATTGTTAAACATACATGTATAGAAATAAAAATGATTTTTTATTTGTTTTTTACTCAAAACAATGTATTGTTATTACTAACGTAAAATTGAGTGTGCTGAGAAAAGTGTAACAGAAATATATTTGTTCAAAATAATTATTCTATTTATTACATATAAACAGGTTAATTAATGGGTAGGGATTACGAAAATTACTTGAGACACGTAATTTATATCCACTAATTTAAATATTTAAATATTTAAATAAAATCGTCAAGTATAGTTATGTATCCTAATTCTCAATATGTAATTGTGAGAGAAACATAAAAAATGTTAATCGTGATATTTAGAATTAAAAATTACTCATTTTACAAATACTTTTCAGTAAAAATAACTATGAATAAATTATATTACGAATCTAAATATGTAAACCGGTGACAATTTAAATTTATAAAAAAAAAATATTAAATTATAGATTTAAAAAATAATTTGACAATAAATTATATCGGTTACTTCAATTCAATACGAAATTATAAACTTATAAATTCACGAGTCAAACGGTTAATAAGTGTCTAAGCAAAACATTTTTGCATAAAATTTAAAATATTTTTTTTCAACAAACTAAGTATCTAACGACGTTTTGTTCTGCTAATTTGTATCCTTCAAGACACTACTAATTAGCAAAGTATATGGGCTTAGCTAATTTTATTAAAAGTTATAAATTAATTATAAGTATATCATATTTAATTTGGGAGGAAATAAAATTCTCACCGTTGGAGTAACGTAACAACCAAAATGACACAGGAAACTGCGTTTCTTTCTTTATCTTCCGTCAAGAAAGCATTCACTCTCATTTTACACATTGTTTGGAGAGAGAGAAAGGGAGAGAGAGAAACCAAAGTAAACAAAGCTAAGAAAGAATCAAGTTGGGGACATCATCTGCTGAAATTCGTGAAAATCAAGGAAGCCATTGCCGTCAAGATCGAAGGGTCGAATCATGGCCACACACTCATCATGCGATTTCACATCTCCGAGTTGCCGCAACATTTGTTGCAACCCCTTTGGAGTTATGCAGCCACACCCTTTCTCAACCTCGAACATCTCGAACGCGCTTCGTAGAACATCCTCCACATCCTTACTCTCATCTTGCTTCATCAGTTTCTCAAAGTCCCCGAAATCCAGCAACTCGTCACCGTCCGAGTCAAACTCGTTTATCACTCTCTCCGCCACTTTATGACTCACCGACTCACCAACCGACGCAAAGTAGTCCGTTAGTTCACTGCTCGAGATCTTCCCGTCTTTGTCAACGTCCAAGTGATCGAAAACGTCTTTCAGCCCGTTTTCGACTTTTGGGCCGGGAGGCCCAATAAGAGGTGCCGGTGCCGGTAATGGTAATGGTTTGGGCCTGGGAGTAGTTAGACATGGAAAGGTTATCATCTTGAACAAGTTTTTGTACGAGAATAGAGATGCCATGATTGTTGGAGCTTCTTGATTCTTGTTATTGCAATTACGATTACAAGGGGTTTTGTTTTGTTGGGTGTGTGGTGTGTTTAATTGATTATATACTAAGAAAATTGGGTGATGCAACTAGTGTGAAATTGGAAAAGGAGTTTGAAGTTTGAAGTGTATGAAGAAATGAACAATGGGGATGTAATTGCAAGGAAATTGCCTGAGAGACCGACTTAAGACCTCACCTTTGGCAAAGCAAATTCTTTAATTAATTTCAAGAGCGCACAAAAATCTCCAACTTCTTTGCATTTTCCGACTGAACCCAAGAAAGGGTTAAAGAAAGTGGGAACGAAAGTCTATTCACTGAAATGTCAAACTGCTCAATGTAACTATTAACTACCCTCCATATCTCTTCTTTTTTAATTCACCGTCTCTTACTTTTGGAAGATTATAATTTTTATTTAATTATATTTTATCATTTATACTTTTACTTTTTACCTAATGTAAAAAAAAAATTATAAATATTTTGCTAAAGTAAATAAAAATATTATACTTCTTGATTTTTTTAAATGTCGGAAGTTTCACGTAGCATAGTTTCCGCAAAAGTCACCTTTAGTTGTTACTCTCTCATCAATTCCAACTTTCTTAAAATAACTCAAAATGTCATCACAAATTTATTTTTTGTAAAGTTCGTAGGGTAAATAAAAACAAATGATTCAATTTAGGTAGACGAAATAAATAAATAAACCTATATACGATATAATCTATTTCTTTTACTAATTTTTTTAGATCTTGAAAATATTATGTTTAGTCAACTATTGAAAAATGAAATACATAATTTAATATTCAAGTAAAATAAAACAGTTACATTCCAAAAAAGTATATGCTTTTAATAAAATAATACTATTCTTAGATTGTTTTAAAAATTGAATTTATTTTTGAATCAGACAAATTGGTTTTAAAAACCTACCAGTCCAGTGTAAATTCATTTGTAACACAAGTTAAATAGATTGGAAAAAAATGTTCCAGTGCAAACCTGAGGTGATCGTTGGTTCAGTACAATTGGAGAAAGGTTTGGAACTAAGAG
>Ga0099823_1002379_pt1 | contig 16925 bp, 3 predicted proteins | sample CowpearedBW_FD_76831 | JGI IMG/M metagenome (GOLD analysis project Ga0099823, IMG submission 76831) | Root nodule microbial communities of legume samples collected from California, USA - Cow pea red BW | ecosystem: Host-associated > Plants > Roots > Nodule | place: USA: California | collected...
GGATTTTGAAAAAGACAAGGATACGTGTGTGAAAAGTAATATATTAAGATTGGTCAAAAGTACAAAAATTTCAATAATTAATCTGAATATGACCACCATTCCTTTCTAAAAGCACCTAACGATGGAAGGAAGCAGTTGAATTGAATCGCATTCTATTCATTCAAATCATCCCTCAACAACCAACGTCCAAAGCACCTTGCGGTCAATATTTTTAGTTAATTTTTATGTACACACCTTTTTCGTAATTATATTATAGTTTTGATAACTATTAATTATCACGCTAAATGCTATATAGTTTGGATACGTTCTAAATGTAAGTTTATTGTGATAACATTCCTTTATAATGTAGATGCGGATACACAAACGTGTTATTTATATCGTTATATACTTTTCCAAAATTTCTGTGCTGCACTATTTTTTCAACAATAATAAAAGTTTTACTTTCTAATAATAATAATGATATAATTATTATGTTCGTGTAGGATCTACTACCTTCAAAATTACTCCAATCAAATGATGTATCGACAAAAGTATTTTCATTAAACTTTAATTTCAAAACAAAATTTCAATATTTCTAGTGCTACCACAAACAAATCACTCCTCCAAACACCTATCCATATTCATTTAATTTGATACACATTACCCATCTATAGATGTCTGTTATTGTTAATAATATAAGACTAGAATTAATATAAGTATTGAATTTTAATTCAACAAAAGAAGATAATAAGGTTAAAATGACTAATATTTCAGTAAGATAAAGTAATAAAATCCGGAAGGACATTTAAAGGGAAAGGGAGCAATTTAGTATTTGTTTTGCGTATTTCATTATTACTAAAGCTTATTTTGAAAATAAATTACAAGATTGAGAGTATGAATAAAAGGATCTTATACACCAACGATTAAACACATGTCAATTTCAGAAATGGAATTTTATAAAACCAAATTATGTCTGATTGGACAAATTTAAAAATTTAGTAGCAAAGTATGTTACAATAATATATATACCTTAGTTAAGTTTCCTTTAAACTTTTCTGGATGAATTTTAAATATAAAATAAATTTAAATTCTATTTTATTTTATTTTAATTCAAAAATAAAAATTTGCGGGAGATCGCACATACTACCTACTAAGTTTTATCCGCGTATCGGAATTAAAAAACCCACATGGATTTTGAGAACAGAAACGAGGAAGAATGGATGCTATTATTTGAAATGAAAGAAAATATATACTAATTCAGAAAGTAATGAACGGAATCTAATGCGAATTTCTGTTCATCGCTTGAACAAAGCTCAGTGATTACCATCATCAGAATGCCTTCTCTCATCATTGGGAGACCCTCCTCGACCCTTCCTCTCATTCCACCTCGCCCACACCCATGTTGAAATCGCGATCGTTCCTAATGCGTAAATCTACCAATCAAATCAACTAAACTTGTCAGAAAACGCAAATGGACTTAACATCATACTCAACAAATACAACAACATTACACAAACTCTTCCAGAATCATATCCAGATTCAACAAACCTCAGGAATGAGAAGTATAAGAATAATATAAGAAAATGAGAAAAAAAAAGAGCTAACAAAATAGACAAGACGCGTAGAGAATGCCACTTGAGCAATTCTGGCTCGAGGGAGCAGGGAAAACTGTCGTCAAACCATTTGCAGAGACTTCTTTCTTTCAAACTTCACCATAACACCACACTGTCAAAGGGAAAGGTCTCAATCTGATAAGTCTAACCCGATAACCCTTTCCCATGGGGTACATGCTACATCTCTCTAGACTTAGAAACCGATGGCCTCTTATTCCAACACTTTTTGGCTGCCTGTCAGTCTTCTGGGAAATATCTAAGTGAGTTTATCTAAGCTGTAACAGGTAGATATACACACAAGTGACCACAGATGTGAAGATCCTAGAATCAAAGGATATTTAAAATACATAGATCAGTTGCGATATGATGATCCAATACTAGATGATTTTTTATTACAATATTACCAAGTACAACGGGACTATTTGATCGGACATCAGAACAGAATGTCAGCCTCTTAACAGAAGCTTGTGCGACCATTCCTTAACTATGCTGGAAGTTAAACCTAATTGGGTGGAAAGGGATAGGTCGAGATTTCCAGATTTAGTCAGAACATAACTAACATAACCACCTTAATATTGCCAGGTTTTATTGTTTTTAGATAATAACAGCCCTCGCAACAGATTTCTCAAAAACAAATCCTTAAATACTTAAAATAACTAGCTAAGTCCTATAGAAACAAACCTAAAAAAAATTATGAACCTTGCAATAATTATAATATATCTTTTATAAGAGTGTGTATGAAGTATTTAGCCAAGAATTATCATGCCCAAAAAGTGTAAGCCACATTAGTCTAAGAAATTCACTGAACTATATTTTGGTTATACAACCATGAGATTTCCTAATTCCAAGGTTTCGTTTATAGTTGACCTTATGATTGCCGACCTTAAAAGAAGGTATCCATCCTTTGTGGTTAGTTAAGGAGCAGAAACAAAAGACAAATAAAATCCAATGCCAGAAGAATATTTCAGTCATCCAAATCCAAAACAAGCACGTGGAAGCATAAAATCAAGAAGAAGAAAAAAATCCTCGGATATAAAATACACTCGAGGTAAAGTACAATGACGATTGAGGGACTAGCGAAGTAATTTCCACCATTAATCCGACTATTAACTAAATTTCAGAAACAAAGAGATAATATTCGTGAACTCAAAAAATAACAGTCGCAGGCTCCAAGAGAATCCTCAAACCCTAATATAACAAACATGATTGGAATTTCAGGCTTAGAAAGAGAAACAACGATTTACCTGCCAGAGTAAAAACGGATTGGTCGTCCTGGCGGCGGGAGAGTTGGCGGCGTCGATTTCAGCCTGCAGAGGAGTGGTAGAAACCACAGTAGCTTGGGTTTTGGGGAAAGTAACAACGTTGCGCGTGAGTTTGGGAGGTTCATCCTGAGAGTTGGATTGTGGAGATGGAGGTGAAGGTGTAGGTTGAGGTTGCAACAGGTGCGGAAGAAAAGGAAACTGAAAATGGATTTTAGGAATCAAAGAGAAGAGATTTGGTGGAGACTGTTTGGGTTCCTCGGTGTCTGTGCTCATTGTTGAAGCGACGGAGATAGCAATGGGAATAAGAAGAAAACCCTAACAGAGATAGTAATGGAAGAAGATGAGAAACCTGACGTGTTTATATAGAGAGAAAACGAGGTTTGGATGGTTGAGAAAGTGTAAGGAGGTAGTTGGATGGTTACGACGTCATTCCTTACCACCTTACCTTCTTCATTACATCTCCACTGTTACTTAACACTGTTACGCTCTTCATATCCCTCTCATTAATTTAAATTAAGTTAAATTAATCATACTTATTTTAAAATTATATTTTTAATTCTTGATAATTAGTGAATTTTTGGTTTATTATATATATAAATTTATATTTTATGAAATTTGGAATTATTGTTTTATTCTTTACAAAATGTGTAAATTATAATTTTTATCTTACAAAAAATTCCCTAGTCTCCTTTTAATTAAATATGTTTTTTATAAATAATTATAATTATGTTATAATGTTACAAATAATATATTAAAAACAAAAACATATAAATGAGTCGTATATATTATAAACTTGTGATTTTTTATAAAATCAATTTGGATTGAATGAAGTAGTAAAATTTACTAATCCAATAAAATATGTCAGTTTTAAAAATTATTATTCAGTTACATAAGTTACATAATTGTTTCTTATATATAGGTGTGAGAAATGCGTGAATCTTGTGAATTTCATTGTAGAATTAGATAAAATGTTTGGCGCTTATGAGATGCATTGAGATATTTGTATCGTAGTAGAATATTCTTGATGTTTGGCTCTGTGGATCAACTATTCAGTGTGAAGATATTAGGTCAACACAATCATTTGATTCATTATTTTGGGTATAAGAGTATACGTGTATTAATTCCCCATAATCATAATGCTAACAAAATCGACAGGGTTGAAAGAATTGCTTGGTTTTGAGATAAATGATAGACTTGGAAAGAAACTAAACACCGGTGTTTGTATGTATTGCTATAAACTCTTTACATATCTGAAAACAAATTATATGTTTTGGCATCAAGAACAATTTGTCTAATAGATGCTATTCCTCCAATTACAACTAAAATTGACGATGCTCCTGCGATCAACGTGTTCACCCAAAACATAATGGTGTATTTTGAGGGCTTGAAAGTCATATTATAAAAAATCATAGGCAAAATGAAATCAAGAGGAATGCATCCAAATGCCCCGAACAATGCCATTATATCTGGAAAGAATGGCAACATTGCTGCTAAAGCCGTGGCTGCTGCCACTGCCACTGACCGAAGTACCACCCTTGGCACAACATTGCGCATCGAGAATTGTCCCATTTTAGGGTCTCCAAAAGTTGCTTCAAATATTTCATTAGTTGGTTGCAGATAAACCTGTAACATAACATAACCAATCTATGGTTATTCATCATGCGAATTGAAAAATTGACAAATGTAAACAAGAGGCTTTTCTTACCGCAGTCAGTGCCATCACTTGTAGCAGAATGAAAATATTAGTCATCAAGAAAAACCATTTGGGAAGCAAAGGCTTTTTTGTCTCACTAAGGAAATTGGAAAGAACTGAAGCACCAGATTCATTACCAAATGCCCAATAACCTGATATGGCCACACTAAAATAGGTGGTAGCTATTACAGAATAACAGACACACAGTCCCTTCAGCATTTTTCCCTTCACAGGAGGCGCTAAAGTTGCCTGCACATTTCAAAAAAATTCTACTTAGTGACCTCAAATGATGCATTGCTGTCTAATTGGTGTTTATTCTGTTAGAACTGAACACAAGTTTTAAGTGAAGTTTTCATACTAAATTTGCTTTTTTGATTGCATATCTAACATTTGTTTCTCTGAAAAATGAGTACCAAGATGCTACACAAACCTGTATTTCAGGAATGATTCCACTAGCATATGCGGTTGCAATGATAGAGATACCATTGAAGACACCAAAGAGTTGATCAGCATCAGAACCTCTAACAGAATAATGCCTAGGTCGCGCGTATTTTGAGTGACCTGTGGTGGATACAAGCAACACATCAAGTTGATTACAAATTTGCCAGCAACCGCAATTGTGTTTTCCATATCAATTTTCCTTACCTATGTATATAGAACCGACCGTGACACATGTGGCATACAAAACACTAAGAATCAGAGAAATCATATTAACGTGCCTCAGGGAGTGAAAAGATGGAAGTTGAGCCAAAATCAGTGTTATGGCTCCACATATAATAATAAACTGATAGAGCTTCATTGATCCCTCTGGGTAGTAGAGCTGGTAAATGAACTGCAAAAAGGAAAAAAAATGTAGCTTCTCAATAAACAAAGTAACATGAGAATGGGAAATTAAGATACTGTAATAGCTCAATGACACCAGTGATTAATTACTTTGAGGCTCTTTCCTCCCACTAGAGGACCACCAATCACCGTGCCAAAGCATATGGCAAATTGAAGCGGGCCTACATAGTATTTTGCCCATCCAGGTCCTGCCACAACATTCAAATTATACCATTAGCTTTGAATGCCACAAACCCATTTAAAGGGGAAAACAGTAACTACCAACTACTGTCTATAAAGGGGAAAAGAAAAATCAGACTAAATTAGTGGATAACACCAGAAATAAGAAAGCTTCTGTTATATAATCAAGAGGCTGAAGTGCTTTTCTTCTGAACAGTGAAAGTATATAGCATGCTGATCTCATGCCGCATAGAAGAACAAGATAGTTGAGTGAAAAAATGTGAGGTTTGTGATTCATGGAATGAAGCAAAAGAGGGTGAAGAATGACCTAAAATATCTCTAGCCATGTCCCTGAAGCGAAGCTGGCGACGCCCGAGTTGAGCATGATGTTCTAAGACAACAGATAAAAGGTTGTAAGAATAGAATGTGATGACGGCTGCAAGGGTCAACCAAAGCACTCCTCCGACCCAACCCAACAGAGTGAAGGAGAAAGGAAGAGTAAGAAGCACCGGAGCCACAATAGATGTAGTCAAATGATACCCACAGTGCAACCATGATCCTGCACACATCACCGTAAGGTGGACAATTCATCAAACACCCTTCTCTCATCTTCATCGAAAAGTCAAAATCAAAAGCTTTTTTTTTATATATATAGCAAGAACAAGGAAAAGCACTCTCACCTCGAGATACAAGAACGAACTTTGCCCCTGCATCTAGCTCTGGCGGAGTAGAGTGGTTGATCGCAAACCCCTTTTCACTGTCACTTGTATAAACTTCAGAGGAGCTGCGAGTAGCATTTCCCATCTTTGTTCCCAGTTTCTCTCTCCCTCTCTCTCTCTCTCTCTGTTGTTGTATCAATCAGTTCTTGAATGGTTTTTTGTTTTGTTTTGTTTTGTTTTTCCGCTGCAGCTAATATTTAATTTGAATGTATATATGTACCTTGAGCTAGAAATAATGATAAGAATCACAGTGTATGATCTCACACGGAGAGAGAGATAAATAAGAAGCGATGATGCAAGTTGACATGAATGTTGAAAAAGACGAAAAATAGTTTAGGTGCAGAAACATGATTGAGTGAGGGTGGTCAAAGAAACATAACCACAGTGAGTTGGAAAATGATAATTTAGAATGGTTTATGGGACATTGACACACAGATGTAACAACTTGGTCGATGATTAGTTTATTATGAATGCTTAGGGTGCCAATAAAGCATTAAGGTGGCTCATCCAACATCAATATTCAAGTCAATTTAATCAGCTGTACTCAATTATATTATATTATATATATATTTTTTTTTTCAGATGGCACATTCTATGTATTTTTGCAACAATGGTTGACCAGATCCACCCTGGCACCATACAAACATTTTCATTTCACACATGCAGGAACCTGCCACGCCTCAATTCTCTCATTTCTTTCATGTTTCCAGTATTTCAGAATTTTTATGAAGTTCAATCAACTCTTTCTGTACTTCTATAATCTATTAGATGATTGTAACACTAATATTTACAAGGGTTAAATATATTTTTTTACTGAAACTTTAAGTGAAAATTAGAATTAGTCCCACTTTAAAATTTTGACACAATTTAGTTTTCTAATTTTAGAATTGCGTAAATTTAGTTCTTTCAACAACTTTTTCTTTTTAAGTTGATTTAACGTTTTGAATACGTTTTACGATAGTTTATTAGCTAACATAGAAGTAAAAATGTGTCAAACGGTATAAACAACTCAAATCTGATCATGAAGTACGTTCGAAACATCAAATAAACTTAAGAAAATTGGGTTAAAAGGACTAAACCCACGCAATTGTAAAAGTTGAGGGACTAATCAAAAGTTTCGAAAAAGAACTAATTCCAATTTTCACTTTTAAAAAAACTAAAAACATATTTAACCCTATTTATAATAATTATCTTACGGGTTAGGTTAATCATCAGTTGTATTTTTAAAAAGTTAAATATATTTTAGGTCTTTTAATTTAAAATCTTTTAATGTATTTTAATTTTTACAACTTATATAATTATTTTAATTTAATTATATTAAATTTTATTCATGCAACAAACATGTTAGTTTGAGATTTAAGTAGTTTAAATTATTTGATATGTTCTTATCTAAATTCTAGTATGAAACAGTTTATTAAGTAAAAAATTTTAATATCTTTAAATTAAAAATACTATATTTATTTATTTTTAATATTTAAAAATCAAAAGGTTAATTTAGAACTAACAAAAAAATATAAAATATTTTTATATTTCAACTTTTAATTTCTTTACTTTACAAAAACACAGACAAAGAAGCCTTAACGGTATTATCACAACAACAAAAGAAAACCTTAACGGTATTAAATATTTTATGCGGAGTCAGGTGTTGTATCCAGTCAAAGCAAAATCTGAATAGATTAGAACATCTATAAATTTTATTTCAAATTATAATGGATCAAATAAAAAAGTTATTAATTTATTTTAATTTTATTTAATTTAATCTGTTTTAATAAAATTTGGAGTGGGTTTTGCAGAAAGATGCGGGCAATGTATTGACTTATAAGATTTTGAAACCAAGAACGTAGACTAATTGAGTCAGAGATATTTTGTAGAATTGTAAGAAAAGAGAAGATATTATGTGGAATTCAAACCATAAATGAGTGGATAGAATAATGTTTTCTTAGATCGTTGTTAGATTCTTATTCATTATAGTGACACTAATATAACAGACACAATTTTACCTTGTTAGATTCTTATGCTTTTACTGACATGTGTATTTGAAAATTTACTTTTTTGGCATGTGTTACATTGTATCTGGGTACAGTTAGGAGATGATGGAGAGAGAATAATTTTCTAGTTCGGAAACAAATTTCTTTATGTAATGATTAAAAATAAAATGTTTTTTTTTTTCTTTTCAGCACAGAAAGTTATGATTATTTAATAAGTAAATTAATAAATTGAAATATTTTATTTATTTAAATTTGACTGTTAAGAAATAGTTTATAGCGTTATTTTAATTTGACTTGAATTTGGTAATAAATAAATAAAAAGGTCCCTGTTGATCTTGATTCAAACTTTGTCTTTCTAGAAATAAGATAAACTTTAAAATTAAACGTAGACTTGATTTTGGTAACTAAGATTAGGTGGTAAAAATTGTCTATTTATGTTTATCCTTTTCAGATATCGAGAAAGCAAGTAACAAATATAGAATCTCGTATATCAAAAAATAAGATAAAAATTACTTTTGGAATTAGGTTTAATTTAATTTACTTTAATTACATTGGGATATATTTTATTTTAGATTTATATTTACAATTTAAAAACTAACATCACACTCACCCCGAATATCTTGGTAAAAAAAAATAAGATTTTGATAAATGAAATTTGAGACAGCATATCTATATATATCAATAGTATATTTTTATTTTTTTTCTTAATTTTAAATAAGGTACAGCTTATTTATATGATAACATTAAGAAAGTGTGATTTATGAGATTATGTTTGATTTGGAATAGTTTTAGAATGACTTGAATGCAGTACTTGTGTACTTGATAGAATTAAAAACATTTTTAATCATTTAGAGTTGAATTAGAATTATAGAAAAACAGAGACACTAATTTATTACCACTCATCGAATTAAGGTTTAAATATATGTTAATAAACATTTGATTACATAATTGTTTTCGCAATACGATACTTGTTAACAAAAAGTATCAGCATCTTCAAAATTTATCCAACCCTTTATAAAGAAATTTTATTGAGAAATTTTAAATATTTAATGTATAAAAAATTACATCACATATGGAAAACAATTAAAAGTGTAACAAACAATCTCATTTTTCATGTGTTACATATCAAGGTTTACAAGGTCAATTACGTACGGGCAACAATATATGTGAAATTCGTGCCCTATTCTTTATATAAATATCTAAAACTCCAATAAAAAATATAAATGTCACAAATCAAAATAAAAATAACTTAAATAGACGAACAAACGCACATATTCTTACAAATGTTATTTTTTGGATCTTAAATAGGCACATTAGGGAATAAAAAAAAGTATTTAAATTGTTATAACTTTTTCATTCTTATCTATCTTAATGTTTAAAGTTTTTTGAGATAATATCATTATAATTATAATCAACTAGTGCATCTAAGATATTTTTCAATTTAAAATTCAGAATTATCTCACGGTTTTATCATTAGAAGGGTCATTAAAAGGTTACAGAAAAAAATATGTATTTAAATTTTGTCGTTATTTTTTGAAGGTATGAAACATAGTGTAATAATTATTATTTTTTAGATATTTTATAGATATAATTATTGATGATTAGTCATCATAAAAAAAAAAACTTAATTGACCATATTTTTAGATGTATCGTTTTTATAATTTCGTGTTTTCTACTAATTTATTATATTCAAGTTAAAAAATTAATCGATGGTGACTCAACAAACAAAATTTACTCTAAAATTAATAGATGTTCTTCAAAAGACCACATGGAGAAAAAACTTAACTCCTCTATTAAAATGCTATTCAAGCTGAATTCATAACTTTATTTAAATCCAATTACACTCATATCATTTGTCTTCAAATAAAAATAAATAAGAAAGTTGACTTTTAAAAAAAATAATAAAACAATTAAATTTATGTTATATTCTAAAATATTTTTTCTTATTTAGTTTCAAGTTAATAGGATAAAAGAAAATTGAGTATATTTTGTCCCCCAGCTTTAATGCAACAAGCTATAGCCAACGTTCAAAGTAAGGATCCATTGAAGTTTGAATTTTCCTTCTCCGTCGGCTCATAACTCTTTCCAATTAAACCTTTGAAAATGACACTAATACTAATAATAATCAACAATCACTTATTCATGCATGCACGTTTAGTTTATCCCCATCAACAATATCTTAAGCCAAAAACAACATCAATGAATAAATGAGTTTGAAAAGTCTGAACTCTGCTTATTGGACACTCTACTTTGATTTCATGAACACAAATAAGAGTGATCCTCTCATTCACCAAAAATATCTTCAATGCTTTTCGTGAATGTTTCGGTCTGAAACTTAGACCAAAAATACACCTAATTTTACACTTTTTGCGTAACATTTTTAAACAATATCCATTTTATTCGGTTTGCTAACGGATCCAAAAGCTACAAACACAGTAAATAAATTCATCAAGAATTTCAATTTTTTTTTCCTCAACCTACCTAACTTTATTTGATTTCTCCCTTCTTTAGGATTTGTTTATACTTTCTTTTAAATGTCTCCTTTTTCTTTTTTACTTATCAAATATTTGCGCGTATGCATAATTGCATATGTCTGGGGTGTGCCCCGTTAAAGTAAGATGCTCTGCACTTTTTCATTGAAAGTGAAACGGCGACAACGCTTTTTGTTAGAACCTTCTCCTTAACGACCAGTGTTATGTTATTATCTTAACCTCGTAAGACATAATGTTTGATGACATTTTGGGGCAAAAGCACTATTCTGCTGCAACTTTTTTGAAAATTTATTGAAATGGTTAAATTAAAAAAAAATTACGAATATGAATAAATTGTATTATTTTCACACGATTTTAATGAAAATAAATAATGTTAGGGTAAGTTCAAATCATACTAAGTGGACATGACTTTAATTTTTGGTATACTTTTTTGGACGGATGAAAATACTATGTTTTGAAAAATTTCATATCGTCTAAGATAATGTAGAGGTGAGTGTTAGCAACTATATATTGGGCTTTAAATTCATGATATTTTTCATCCCAGTTAAACATACTTTAAGTTTGTATTTAACTTTTCTTATACTCTTGTAATAGAGTAGTAGAGTGTTGTGATGTTTGTGTTTAATTCTTGTGTTTGAGAGTATAGATGTACTTGGGTCAAAGGGTATGAGAGAATAGTGTATATGTTGTATAAATTTTCACAGTGTTATTCTTTGGTGTTCGTGATTTTTTTCCAATTTTGGGGATTTCTATCTTATATCCTTGTATCCCTTACTTTTATCTTATTTGTTTGTTAATATGGTGATTCTTGAAAATAAAGACGGTAATATTCTTCATTGATAATGAACTTTTTCAAACATATTTTATATTTATTAAAGTTGTATCAGAATATCAGGACTCTAATTTGATGTTGATAAAAGTCATGTATCAGATATACTACTCCAGTTTAAAATATTCTAAATTAAATTCATATATGACTAACATTATTTTAACTTTAGAAATATTTTAAACTAAATCATTTTACCTTAACCCTATTTTTTTAGAATTTCTTACGGTGAAGTTTGTCATCATGAGATTGCAAGGGTTGGGAAAGATATGTTCTCTTTTGTTGAGGATGAGATTGCAGTGAAGTACAAATGTTCTTCTTTCTGTTTGGAATAGACAACAAGACAATACAACTCCTCTAACGCAGGGATGAAATTAGGCAACAAAGAACATATGCATGCATGAGACAATAAGTAAGGGTAGACAGCCACTAGAAAAATGTCATTATGCTCATTACGTCAGCATAACATCATTTTGGGAGTATAATTCCATGTGACTCTATAACCTCTACATTAATCTAAAGTGACAAGGGTCTGAAAAATTACTCTGTTACTAGATATGCATGTCAATCTATAATATATGTGCAATTATAGATTGTTATAATATTAGACTAACATATTAGTTTCTTCCTCAACACTTTGTTAGTATAGAAACCTCTAAAATGTGTAAACTTTATGTGAAGGTACTTTATAACTTTTTTTTGTAGAAGGGTTAAAATACCTCAAATACTCTATTTTATTTATTTTATTATTTTTTACTGATAAAAAAAATGAAACGTCTTATCCATTTTAGTAAAATTTTTCAAATCTATCCATTTTAGTAATTTTTCTAAATGGGGCTTTATCCACATTTTGCAGTGGTGTCTTGCTCTTGCTAGGTATTGGGGTTTATCCACTTTGTCTTGTTGACAAAGGGTATATGGAAATGGAATGGAAGGTTCTCTGGAAATGTGTGATAACGGTCCACAAAGAAGTAAAGTGCTTTTTGTTGTGGACGATCAACAAACCAAAAAAGTGCTTATGTGGCCATCGGAAGGTTGTTGACCATTGCCTGAGATTTCCAAAAAACGAAATTTAGTGGATTCACATTTTTGTATGTAAGTTCCATACGAAGGAAAACAAATCCAAGTCTCAAAGATCAAAAAGATGGTAGGAATTATAGACTACATCAAACACATTCCAACTCCAAAAAAATTATTAATTGCTTAATTCTTACGCAAAACATGTAGACGCCGCTTTAATAAAAGGCAAAAATACGTGTAATTCAAGTCGACAAAAAAGAAACCAGGAATAAAGTGAGAATATTCAAAATCCCAAACCCTCAAACCATACAAGTTTCTATGCTTTAACATTTTTATTACACTTTTAACTCGCTATAAATCCAAATAGAAATATTTATTCTTATTATTATTATATTGCAATAACACAACGCTTATTTCATGCAAAACGTTATTGTAAAATTAAATAAATAATTAAATCCTATATTTTCTTCTTTCTTCCCTCGGTGTAAATATTGTTGTAAAAATTGACTTTGACAATAGGTGGGCGAAATTTAAAACATCTCAATCCATTTGTTGAGAGTTTTTTCTTTCTTGACTCCATGATTATTATGTTTATACATGTTAAAAATTAAAGGGACTAAAATTTCCTTCTTCATTACACTATGTCATCATTGTTATCACTCGACTATCATTGTTATCACTCGACTCACACAGGTTGATTCATCATTAAGCTAAAGAATGACTAGTTTAATTCGGCTCATTTTGTAGTGAACCAGAAATTTTGCAACCGAGTCCGACTCACCACAGGTTGGTTGGTTAGTGCATTGACTCACTTACGAATAATTTGTTTTGTAATTTATTTTATATCTATTACATTATAATGAGAGTGAATTGACTTAATTTATTTTTTATAATAATGGAATTAAAGTGTTCACCTATATGAATTTGTGAACTTATATAATTAGGTAATTAGGAGTAATAAATAATTATAACAAAAGAATTTAAAAAAATTTATATAAAAATGTTGATGGGTTAAGTGGGTCAATCCAGCTTGAACTTGTGGATTAAGTGAATCGAGTTTAATTCAACCCATTTTTGAAAAATAAAATTTTTTTCAATCCATTCTGATTCGAATATGTGGTGAAGTAAGTTGATCTACCGATTAAAATTTATTTTGATATCTCTAATAGTTGTTGCACTTATGTCTTCTTATCATATTGTCATACTCTTTTAAAAAGAGAAGAGAGAGTAAAGTAGTGGGTTTGGTAGGAAATTTTTCCAGATAATCTATAACAATATATAAGGAGGATTTCCTCTTTTATGTCCACATTTCAAAATTCCAAATTTAACTTTTAAAATATAATTATTTATTAAATTTTTGAAAATCGTCTATCTTTGTTTCTTTTCTTTTTCCCTATTTATCAACAGCTATTCTCTCATATTTTCTGATATATTCCATTTTATTTTTAATAAATATAATTTTATTTTATATATTAACTTAATAATATTACAATATCATCATCTACTAGTATAATATCATACATATGTAAAAAATCGTACACACAGGTACGATAACGCATGTGTTTATGCTAGTTCATTCTAAGAGATATTATATATGTTTGGAAAAAAAAACTCATTCTAAAAATCTAATTTTTGAAATATCGCCACGTATCTCGTATGTTTTGAAAACTTTGTTTTCGAATATGTTCTGAAATGTTTACTCCAGAAATCCTATGTTAGAAAGCACATTGCGTTTCATATGTTATGAAAAGCGTGTTCCAAGAATTATGATCCAAAAATTATGAAAAACTTGAGTCCAAAGATTCGTAGAATAAATAAGTTGGAATTCAGCTTTATAAAATAAAATAGCCATTCTAAAATTATGGGGGTGTAGTTAGAAATTGTGTGAGTGGAGGAAGAAAAAGCCTGGTTGAGATGAAGAATTAGGGTTAGTTTATGGATATATTTTAAAGGGACTAACTAACCCTAATCCAGTAGCTTGAATGCATTTGGTTGAAGTGTTGCCTCTTGTTTCAGAAGCCAAACTGTAGACACACTGATCACAGTTTTTCAAAAGCAGTTCTTTCATATCATAAAGCACATAATGTGGATTAAACCAAATTCTTTGCTTTTTTAAGATAATGCATTATAATTATCACAATTTGGAATCTCTTTCCCAAGAGTTTCAACAGTTACAATGAAACAAGCAATTACCACTATACAATATCAATAAACTTTGACCTAACACGTCAGCATCATTGCAAATTTTTATGTACAACTACTAGGGATGCATAACTACTTAGAATTAGAACAAAAAACCAGATCACATTAATGAAGTTTTGGGGCTTTTAGAGTAATCGTAAACTACACAAATGATGAAGGTTTAAGTAATTTTAATTACTTATTTCAATAATATTATTCAAATATGTTCCTTTCAGACTTTAGTATCTTACTTTAGAATTTTCTCATATATATTTGTATAATAAGATTGTTATTTCTAGATATTTTAAAAAATATGTTTATCACTTCTTCTTTTTTTGTATTCATTGGAATTTTAAATTTAAAATATTTTTTAAAAATAAAATAAAATCTATATTGAATTAGGAAAATAACTTCTCTCATTTTTTGTATGAAATATTGTATTGTCCTTTTTGAATTGAAAATAAAAATTGTTCAACTAAAGGTACGTAATCATAGGTGATTTAAGGATTTGGAAAGTTTAAAATAATTTAAAAAATGACGTCTTTTATTTAAAATTTATTTTTTTATATAAAATTACTTATTAAATTATTATAATTAATTTAATTTAACTCCTTTTTTCTCAATTCCAACTCGTATTATTAGAGATTTTATTTTGATTATATACTAAAAGGTTAAACCCTAATATAAGTTTTCCAATTCAAAGCAAAAATGTTAATTCCTCGTTAAAATATTTGTAAAAAAACTTTCAAAATTTATAAATTAAAAAACAAAAATTAAAAAAGAAGAAGCATATTTATAATCCTAATACAAATAAAATAAAAAAAATATTAACATAAATAGAAAGAAAAACAAACTAATGAGCTTAAAATTCAATGAATGAAATATGTTAAAATCCTGGAAAGAATAACTTTAAAATAGAGAAAAGCAAAAGAAAAAACAAGTGAAATCACAATATAAGCAAACAGATAAATGAAATATGTTAAAATCCTAGAAAGAATAACTTTAAAATAGAGAAAAGCAAAAGAAAAAACAAGTGAAATCACAATATGAGCAAACAGATAAAGAAAGAAAATAAAAGTAAAAATTGAATATATGAGACTATAATAACTATTCACTATTCTTTTCTTAAATAGAATTATAATATATCAAAAGAAATAAAGTTTTAATTCATTAAAATATAATTTTTAATACCAATAAAAATTAACAGGTAGTATAAACATTATAATAATTTAATTAAATTTTGTTTTCAAATATAAAAATATAATTAATTTAATAGAAATATATTAATATTAAAATAAAATTTGAATTTTTTTTAAACATAATTTTATAATTTATTTAATAGAAGTATATTAGTACTAAAAAAAATTGTTGAAGATTTTTTCTCTTAAATAATTTTATAATTAATTTATTAGAGGAATATTAATATTAAGAAGAAAAAAATTGAGGTCTTTATTTGTTGGAGACCTAAAATACTTTACTTGTTACACCATTACCAAAAACTAGTATTCTTACCATTTTCTAATAAAACATATTACAAAATTTGTAAAAAAGAACATTATGTGAACCGAATGATCCATAATAAATAGAGATGACAATGTGGGCTATACTAGTTCATTTAGGCTCGGTCCGCATTTAACTTGCAAATGTGGGTAGACTAGTTCATTTAGTTCATTTTTAATGTGGCTCTTCCCACATTAAAAATGCAGGCTAAAAATAGTGGCTCACCCTACATTGATAGCCTGCTTTTCTTGAATAATTAAATGCTTTTATTTCATTTAATAAATAATATTGCATAAATTTGTTGCCAAAACTTAATTGTCAATTTCATACATGTAACATCATATATGAAGTGTTAGTCGGAAGTTAACAAATTACATATGTAGTTTAAAAAGAAATGCAGAAAACATATACCAAATTATATGTGTAAAAAATTATGCGGATCAACGAGTTAGCTTGTCCCATCTCATCTTAGGCCCGCAGACTGCAAATTAAGAATGTCAAACTTATGCGAGCCAAAAGACTCAAAATGCTAGCCCATCTTGCTTTTTTAATCATGAGTCAATTAGTTAGCCCATCTTACTTTTTTTAATCATGAGTCAATTAGTTCCGCATTATCTTTCTTACTTAAAATGAATATATATATATATATA
>Ga0099823_1002381_pt1 | contig 16920 bp, 17 predicted proteins | sample CowpearedBW_FD_76831 | JGI IMG/M metagenome (GOLD analysis project Ga0099823, IMG submission 76831) | Root nodule microbial communities of legume samples collected from California, USA - Cow pea red BW | ecosystem: Host-associated > Plants > Roots > Nodule | place: USA: California | collected...
AAACTTTACATGCATTGGCACTCTAGCATGAATTTCAACTATTCTTCTCTACGATACCAATGAATTAAGCAAATGATATGCACAAAATATACAGAATGGAATAATTCTACAAAAGTGCCAAGTGGCAACTTGGTTATGATTATTGCTTGGAAATTGGTTACTCTACCAAATGGAACAAAACCAATATTATGCAAATGGGTATATACTAAAATACAAGGCTGATAGTTCTATTGTAAGGTACAAGGCAAGCTTAGCAGCTAAGATGTTGACACTGATTACAAGTTAAAAAGGACATTGAATTGATTGAAACAATCACCATGAGCATCGTTTGAAGATTTACTAGAGTTATCATAGGTTTAGGCTTCACACAAAGTCAAGTAGACCACATCTTTTTGTTAAATATATTGAGTCAGGGGGAGTAATGTTACAACAATGTTCCTGGTGCATGTGGATGATATTACAATGAGAAGTGATGATGAAGAGGAGCAACAACTATTAGGCCAACATCTAGCTAAGGAATTTGAAACTAAAACCTTGAGAAAATTAAAGAATTTTTAGGGGATTGAAGTGGCCTATTTTAAAGAGGATATTTTCATATCCCAACATAAATACATTACTGATTTGCTGAAAGAAATGTAAGATAGCATACAAGCCTGGAAGTACACCACTTAAGACTGAAAATATGATAAAAAGAGCTTAAGAAATTGATTATCTCTCGGCTAATCTTTGTTATTTATTTATAGAAGAAAATTACATCAAGAACACCAAAAGGTACAAGAAAAAGGCTATATCTATGTAATTAATGCTGATAAATAAACAGCTCATAGGTACAGCATAATTAGCAGTTTTCCAACACAACTACTAACTACCTATACTTAATACGTATTCTAACAAGACCAATTGATCCAAATCTGAAGTTGGGAAATGTAGAAGATACAGCAATTGACAAGGAAATGTACCAAAAATTAGTTGGCAAACTCTTATTTGATTCACACTAGACCTAATGTTGCATTTGTTGTGAGTCTAGTCAACTAGTTCATGCACCAACCAGAAGTGATTCACTTGCAGACTGAGCTAAGGACTGTGCAATACTTGAAAGAAACCCTAGTTAAGGAAATTTTGTTCCAATGGAATGGGAACCTAGGACTTGAAGTATATACAAATTTTGGCAGGGTCAATTATGGATAAGAGGTCAACTACGGAATATTGGACTTTCCTTGGTATGAATCTTGTAACTTGGAAGAGCAAAAAACAGTGTGATAGCTAGATCTAGTGCTGAAGCAGAGTTTAGAGCAACAGCACAAAGGATCTATGAGCTGCTATAGTTGAAAACCATCTTGACAGACTTGGAAATAAAGCATGATGAACCAATGAGACTTTCTGATAACTATTAGCATAGCCTATAACCCAATGCAACATGATAGAACCATATACATTGAAGTTGGCAGGCATTTTATCAAAGAAAAAGTAGACAGTGGTTTGATCTTCACTCCATATATCTCCTCACAAGACAAACCTTCCAGATTTTCTAACCAGGGGGCTGAATAGCAACAACTTTGAATGGATTGTTTCCAAGCTAGGAATGGAAAAATACCTAATTCACCGGCATGAGGGAAAGTTTCACCGACCGCATTTACTATTTCTTTATTTAGCATACTACAAGTAAGTAAATGTGGGAAATATCCCTGAATCACAGAGATTGGGCTATATCCCTGAATCATAGGGATCTGATTAAATAAGTCCTGTCATTGGATTTCCTAAATTAGCTTTCCAGCCTTCTATATATGACTGATGTATTCTTTGCATAAATGTATGAAATCAATTTATTCTACCCTAGTTTCTGAGAATTAATAACTAAATGCAAGAATATTTACATCAATAACTGTAAAGCACTGTAATCCAAAAAGCATATACATCGCACAACTAAGATATTGGAAAATGGCCAGTACAGATGTCCCACATACCGACAGATCACAAGTGATAGCAGATATATTTTCACCCTGTGGTTTGGGCAAGTTTTCAAGGTGGTGAACAATCTGCTGAAAAAGTCCTTTCAGGCTAGCATCAATATCAAGAGCCACCATTCCGGGGGTGCCGAGTAAAAACCGGATCCTTCCAGCACAAGATGAAAGATATGATAATGAGTAACCTCGAATTGCTGCACTCAAAATGAAACAACATTTAACAACCAAAATATCCATTAAAAAATAAGTTAAAGAGAAAAGAAATGCTAGTGAAACATCAACTAGTTAACAGGCCAATGAATGCATCTACTGGCATAGGAATACAGGAATGCCTTATTAATAGACTTCATAATAAATTTAGGGTATAAAAGAAAATTAGCAATTAATATACCTCAAAATAGGGCTATATTTTTTAGTTAGGACAAAATGATACACGTACTTGTTTCTTTTATAAAGAATCAGAGATAGTACATATTCCCTAATGCAGGATAAGTTAGTACACATAAAGCTAATCTAACCTGCAATGTATTTGCGTACCAAACAACATAAATGATCCATTCCATCTAACAGAAATCCAATTGTTGGGTCATTTGGATCCTGAAAACAAGATCATGAAATTTCAAGTCAACAACCTTATCAATAGATTCAAACTGTATGGTAATGGAAACTAGAGATAAGATCCCCTTTAATAAACTCACAAATTAAGGCATTTTTCAAACTATTTACCAACACGTCTATGACAAATAGATCACATTTTTCACATGATGAAGTCCCTATATCAAATTTGACTCTTTCCCCTTACTCTCCTTTTCAATCCACACAAGGACGGATAGTCAAAAAGCAGGGACAATTGTCTATGCAACTATGTACAGAAGTAGATTATGTAAAGTTTGATGTTCATTGGAGATTTACCAATAGGTAAGTCTGGGTGGTAATATGGTAACATGCAAGAGTGAGAAGAAAATATGATTGTAAGGACTAGTACAAAGGTAGAATATTGTGCAATGGCTCAGGATTTCAGAACTTTTATAGGTAAAAATTATACTTGATGACAGGACAAAAGATAGTGATAGAATAGCATTTCATCAAGGAAAAATTACATACTATTCTCATATTCTCATAGTTACTACATGAGTCACTTTGGCTTTAGTTGGAAAATGTACTGACCGAAAGACTTCCTATATGGAACTTCCAAGATCTTACATGTAAGTTGGAAATAATTCTTAGAAAGTGTTTTAAGTCTAACTTCACCTCACAAAATCAGCTTATAAGGTAAGGTTTCTACTCACTTATGTACTATAATTTGATCACATTCTTAGTCAAATAAGATCTCCAATACACTCACTCATGTCAAGAATTGGACATCTCTAATGTGGGACAAGATATTTGTAGATAGTTTGGTAGTGACCCGATAATGGGTGTCCCGATATACCCAACAAAATTTGTTAGGATAAACTCCAGCACCATCTTAGGAAGTGAAATTGCAGTGGAACTTAACCTCACAAAATTAACTTGTAAGATGAGATTTACACCCACTTACGTACTATAATTTGGTCACATCTTTAATCAATGCAAATCTCCAATACACCCTCTCATGTCGAGAATTAGACATCTCTAGCATCAAACAAGATATTTCTAGATAGTTTGGTAGTGGCCCCATAGTGAGTGACATAATATGACTACAAGCCTTTTCAGGATAAACTCTAGTACCATCTTAGGAAGTGAACTTTAAGCCCAACTTAACTGTACAAATCAGCTTCTAAAATGAGATTCACATCCACTTATGTACTGGAATTTGGTCATATCTTTAATCTCCCAAACTAATAAATATCCATTCCCCTACTTGAGAGAATGGACTACTATAATTCTATATTTTCCTTATTCTTATAGATTTAATTTCCTTAGTTAATGAAATTAGGTTAATATTTTGATCCCATATTTTCTATAATATGTCTATTTTGTAGTCTAAAATTACTAGTAACAGCATTTATTCTTAAGGTTGTATATATTGTTCCCTAACATTGCAAAATCATCAAAAAATTCATATTTCACTTTACGTCACAATTCAAGTTTTCAAGTGTTGGGTCAATTTGTTTGTAATACGGTATTAGTCTTGATTTTGGTTCATCCACATCTGTTCAAAACAAAAAATTCACCTAGATTTCCATCATCTGATTTTGACAAGAGGGGTGAATCAATATTTAAGGTCTCACAACAGCAACAATTATGGCAAAAATAGTCTTGATAAAGCTAGGGCAACACACCACATGTGTTGGGAACAAAAAAGCCCAAAAAGCCCCAAATTGGAAAAGGCCACAAGGCCAAAATACCGACAAAAGCCCTATGGGCCAAGGCCAGTCCATGGGCCTTCTTTTCAACATGTAAAAAATATTAATTTGTTTAAAGTATATTTTTGGACCTTCAACCCAGACTGATCCATCACAACCTTTTGCCTAGATCGACCCATCTCAACCTTCGGCTCGGACCCGCTTGTCTCGACCTTCAGCTCAGAAAGGCCAATCCTAATCCTTATTCTAGGCTAGCACGTCTCAACCTTCAACCTGGGTCGTCCCATCATGACCTTGGCCTGGCCCGACTTGTCTTGATCTTCAGCCTCGACAAGGCAATCTTAAGGTTCAGCCTCGACTGGCCAATTTCAACCTTTCCCCAAGTCGACCTGTCTCGACCTTCAGCCATCTCGACCTTCAGTCTGACCCACCTTTCTTGACTTTTCACTCGGACTGCTCAACGTCTCGACCTTCGCCCCAAACCCAATCGGTCTAGACCTTTGATCCTGACCAACCAATTTTGATCTTCGATACGTGCCAACACACCTCAACCTTCGGCTTGGACCGCCAATCTCAATCTTCGGCATGGGCCGATCCACCTCAACCTTTAGCCTGGCCTAGCCCATCTCGACCTTCAAACCTAGGTGACCCATTTTGACCTTTGGTCCAGGCCGCGTCTCGACCTCCTACCTTTCTCAGCCCGTCTCAAACTTCGAGCTATAACTTTTCCCCGGGCTGAGTTGATTCAACCTTCAGTTCGAGTCGACTCGGCTCAAATTTTGGTTTGGGTGGACTTGGGTCAAGCTTTAAGCCGAGACGACTCACCTCAACCTTTAACCTAGGCTGAAGGTATTGTTTTAAAGAGTTAATTGAAGTCCTGTAGTGGGATCAAACCCACTTTGGGCCTTCACCCTAACCCACTTTATAAGGTTTTGGGGGTGGGGCTTCTTTTGGTCCCCCTTATTCAAGGGTGGGTTAGGGCTGGCCCACGTGCCATGGGTTAAATTGACACCTCTCCCTTATGCTAGCTTTTGAGATTAAGTTAGACTTGATTCCAATTCTAATAATTTTAGACGCCTCGTGTTTTGTAATTTGCATAGAAAAGAGCATTAGTTTGATTAAAAGGAAGGCAATAAAAGAATAAGAAATAAAAGCTTACTATGTCCACTGGTACCACTCGAGTAGTTTTAGATCTTGATGATGCAACTCCTACATGTTGGAAATACCATATCACTTCACATTGAGCTAAAGCCAAGGCAGAAAACACCATCTGCATCAAATATAAAATCATCTCAAACAGATTGGTTTAAGAAGGTTAAGATACATGAAATACTAAATCAAAATTACCTAGCTATTTACAAAGCTAAAGACAAGTACAGTAATATGATTAAATTCCCTGGACATGAATTTAATTTAAATTTAAGATACCAGTCCACCAAATACAAGTCTAGAAATGTATATAAAAAAGCCGGTTAGCCTAACACTAACTTTCAAGTGTCTACATATGCATGCCAACCAGCTAGAAACTACACATAAAAATTACTTGTAGACCATATTAGAAAATATTATCCACTGGGTTGATAAGTAATTAAGTTGTTCCATAATAACCACTCCTTTTAACTGGTTGAGTAACTATAAATATTTTTCTATAGCTACTTTTAGTAATTTTTCTAACGATTTATACTCTTAATGATATGAATCCATAAAATAGATGTAATAATATGCACTTGCTTAAAATCGACTCAAGAAAAATTACAAGCAAAACAATACCAAAAGCTTAAGCAACAAGTGTCAAAGACACCAGATTTTTTCATGCTTCAAAATGCCAAAAGAAAGACACCTGAATGTTGGGGGCCAACAGACTGGGCTGATCAGTAAAAAACAGCACCATTCTCCCAATCTCTTGTTTCAATAAAATTCTCCTTTCACGATGAATAGCATCACAAGAGAATATTGCTTGCTCATGCACTTCACTGGAAAAGTCAAACAGTTTTACAATTTGCACTGTCAGTTGTAATAGTGAGGATGCATCAACCTTAGAAAATGACAGGAAAACACCCAGAAAAGAATAACAAATATCCATATAAAAAAGTAGAGGCAAGAGTGATTTCACATAACAAATAACAACACAGAAAGTTTTCCATAAAAAATAGACAAATATTTTATTCTTTATATGTCTCCTTGAATTTAGAAGACCATCATTTAGTTCGGTCCTTTTAAGTGAACCACTTCTTGCCAAATTTCAAAAATAAAAGCACATCCAAATCTATAGAGGCTACAAAAACCATTGAATCCCGTAAAATGAAACACCCAAGTGCGAAATCTTAAACTTCCCTAATCCTAACAACAAAATAAGCAATCCAAGAACCGAAAAATGGAAATTTTCATCAAATTCTTACGCGAAGCAATTATCAAAATGGCAAAGAATTTAGTGATACCACAAAATATGCTCCCTTCTATTATATTAAATTTCAAGTGCATCAAATAATCAAGGCATGTCCAATAACTGGACAATAATCAGGAACTACCAAGCCTTTAGAATGCATAACTGTTTTCAGACTTATTCTAAAACAACTTAGAATTCAGTCACCAAACACTGAAAAAAGTAACCTGGAATAATCATGGAGTCATGGACAACTCACAAAATTTGACTACCTTGATATCTCATTCCCTCTGACACAATAAATTTAAACAGGAATTTTGTGTGTACCTTATCATTTTTTCAACCTGTTTTGCAACATTATACTCCAAATCTGCCTCCTTTTGCTTTGTGCGCCCAGATTTTGCCATCTTCTTAGACTCCAATATTCGAGGAAGAACGTACAACTGGTAATCCTCATGCAGAAGTATGTACTGCGTATTCATTTACATATATTGTCAACTACTGTAGCTAAGGGCACTATTCCAAAGTGAATGAGAATAAATTACCTCATCTCTGAATAATGTGAGGACTAAATTCTCCTTCAATACAACCTGAAATACCAAAGCCAAACAGAACTAAGGAAGCAAACTTAAAATAACTGAAACCCACACTACTTCAGTATAAAACCTTATTGTAATTGTGACAACATTTGGATGATTATGAGTAAGTGAAGACCCTTTGCATGGCTTACCAAGAAGTTAACTTAACACCAAATAACAGTAAATCGATATTATCTAATAAAAGCACAGATGAAATACTCTATACCATTCTTATCAAATATCCTTCCACAATTGCCTGACCGCAGAAGAGAACACAATGTTTTTCAAGTGTCTTTTAAGGAAGGCTGTTCCAAGAGTTGCATAACCTCAGCCTTTACCAACCAAGCTATCTAAGGACTGGGAATTAGCAGTAACCCCAGGATCTTCAAATACAATAAATGTTGTATGTGCAATGCAATTGCAAGTCAAGAGGAAAAGGTTACCAGACTGTGAGAATGCCTGGAACTTGCTCACTACCTTGCAATCTGCTTTTCCTGATTTTCACCTTGAGGCCAAGGTGAAAGTTTTGGCTTGCAGTATTGTTAGAAGACCTAAAATTAAGCAGGTCTATTTTAAGTAGAGAAGTAATGGACCAGAAGAAAACTAAGGCCAATAGTAAACAAAAGTTAGTTGGAATTAATTAGGAGGGTTTGTTATAGTTAATTGAGAGATTTCCTAAATGTCCCGAGAGGGCAAGAGAATTAAGTCATTTGAGGCTGAGAATTGCTAGACAGTTAGGAGAGACCAGAGTCTCTCTAAAGGATAGACATTCTTATTACCCCTTCAGACTACTCTTACTTTGAGTACAGAACTGAGACTTTGTTCTTCATTCAATATTCCTAACTACCTCCACATTATATTATTCAGACTTCAGTATCAATACTACATGGATAAAGAGATCATAACGGCAACAGAAATAGGACCACAGATGGTTCAGATGGGTCCATTTTGCAAATCATCATCTGCTTAATATTAACGTACATGGTTGGGCACATCTAACATTGCAATAAGGCTTTCTTGTTTACAAGGTCATCCGTTCAAATCTCAATAATTATATAAACATGGAGGTGTTTTGCCCCAGTAAAAGCAAACAATTCAGTACACCGCATGTTGCAAAATCAAATAGAAACTCTGCAATGTAGGTAAAGCATGAAGTATACCAAAGCAATATCAATGCTAGTCACACGACGCAGTTCATCAGGGCAGACTAGATACCCAAATAGAACCCATTCTCGATATGCAGTTACATTTGCTAGATCTTGTGCTCTCTGCAGAGTTGAATGAAAAGAGAGCATTAGTGTAATTAAATTTATCAATTTAGAAGTCGATATCAATATGGTTCACCAACAAAAATTTACATTACCAGAGGATGAGCAGAATTTGTGAGTATGTCTGGATACCGAGGATGATATGGACTTAAAAATCCCTCATTTCTAAGTTTCCTTGTATCTGTTGATAGAAATATAATAGGACCCACAGCTTCCAACACCTGGAAAAAAGATATCAAAATTTTATAATTTGGACCCAAGTCAACCTCACAAAATGCAGCTCCTAAAAAATGTACAAAGGCCGGAGAAAATAAATTAAACTTAATCATGCAAAGACAGAATCACAGAAAATAATTAGTTAGAAGACCAGAAAACATAATCGTCTTGTTTACCATATGCACTTGACAATTATGTGTATAATATTGATTTTAGGAAAGGATGAAATTAACCTCTCCAATACGAGGGCTCACAAAATTTAGGTCTTCCTGTAAGCCTTTCAGGGGTGGATCATAAGAGTCAATGAACTGAACCAAACTGTAAAGTAGAGAAAGAAACATATTACAACTAAAATAATGACCATTTATTTGCTATAAAAAAAATGGGTGAAATGGGAAAGGAAAAAATAAATTAAAGAACTTCATATCAAAACTGGTATAACATTCATTTCATTATTCTTTATCAAGTCCACCCCCAAGGGATTACTTTTGCCAATTTAACCCCTCAATTATTATCAGTTCATGATTTATTTCTTGTATAATGGACTGAGTATAGATAGGAATTGTATTTTCAACTGGGCCTCAAAATGCCAAATGCAGGCTGATGGATGCAAAATTGCTTCAGAGGAATTGGTTTGATTTCCCTTTCTCCTTCATTGAATATAAATTCTATTTTATTTATCACTGATTGTCCTTTCAACCTTATATCCCTTTGAGTAAGTTGACCACGTCTTTAAATTGCTCAATAACATTAATGTAATTCTTTTCTCATTCAGGAACATAGTATGGGTCAGATGATTGGAGAAGAAGACGTGTCTCAAGGTCTCTGCAATTTTGAAATGCAGCCATTTGTATCTAGAGATGTTGTTTTGTCTCAAAAGCACGTTCATGAGCAGTTGGGTTATCCAAATCTGTTGAAATTGAAACTTCCGGTTCCAAGTCTTAAGAAATCAAAGTGTTAGGCTATGAGTCATGTCAATTAAGAAAACATGTTTAGGTCTTTTTTCTCAAGCAAACTAAAGTAACATGAAACTAAGTTTTTACTACCATTCATTCAAATCTTTGATTCCAAACCATGTAACATCTTTTGGTTTTAGATATTTTCTTACAACTTTTATGAATTTTCTAAATGTATTTGGGTATACTTAATGAAAGATCAACCTGAACTTTTATCTATTTTCCTGTCCTTTGTCAAACAAATCAAGAATCAGTTTGGAAAAGTAATTAAAATTTTTAGGAGTGATAATGCCATAGAGTACTTCTCTTCTAAACTTTATTTGTTCTAGTCCTCACATGACATTTTATATCAATCAAAATTTTCTCCTACACGACGGCAATATGAAATAACAGAAAGAAAAAACAGACATTTGGTGCTACACGCACCCTTGGTTACTTACGTTGTATGACAAGATCTCAGTCTAAGCAATGGCCAAATTGATTACCATGGGCTTAATTCTGGTTTAACACAAACCAAAGGGCCTCCACCAACATGACTCCTTTTAAAGAACTCCATGGGTGTGATCCTCCTTTACTTTTGAAGGTAACCACTATCCATCTAGAGGGGAAGTGTGAATTGGTTGCAAATACAAAGAGATTTTATTGAAGGAATTGAAGACAAATAAATCTGTGAAAGGAACAAGATCAGAATCAGGTACAAACTAATAAACACAGGCTTGATGTGGTTTATCAAGTAGGAGATTGGGTTTTCTTGAAATTACAGCCGACTTAGATCCTTAGCTGGAAGGCCTAACAAAAAGCTCAGTCCAAGACTTTACAGACCCTACCAAATTGTGGAACACATTGGCCAAGTTGCGTACAAGTTGTAGCTCCCGAACATATTTGTACTCTCATCCTTTCATGTATCTTTACTTAAGCCAGCAGTACAACCAGCAACATCTTCACAAAAGCTGCCTCCCACGCTTTCTAAAGACTATATTTTTTAAGTGACTCCAGAACAATTGGTGGACACTCAGAGTAGTTCTCAAGGGGAGTTAGAATTCCCCCAAAGTAGAAAGAGTGAGAAAGTTGGGAATTGGCTGCTTATAATTACATAAATCTACAAATAGGGTACCAAATAAACTAAGGGTGTCTAAGGAATTTAAAACCGGACAAGGCAAATATACCCAGTTTATAAGTCAAGTATTACCCATACCTATGTCTGGTCAATCCTAGTATTATCTGTCACCATTGGGATGGGTTCAAACAATATCCACGAGTACAGGTTTATTTGTCATCCCTAACCACAAGCCAACTGTACATAATTGCATATAGCAAATGGCTATAAACATTTTTTAGGCATCTCTATTAATGAAAGAAAAGTGGATAAATTTTCTTAAAAGTTCAATTATAGAATATGATAGGTCCATATGTGCAAGTAAACATCCATCCCTATCTACTATTATTTACAAGAAATATACAATAATTCAAGAAAACTTTTAAAAATTTCCTACCGATGATAAAAGTCACAATCTCGCTCATTTCTTGACATTGCATGTAGAAGGTTATAGGTTTGTAGCAACATTTTCCTTGGCATCTGCTATGAGAGAATTGGTTTAGATAATTACTCTCATATATAGTTGACCAAAAAAACCAGTTCAATAACATAAAAGCTTCTCATAAGTAAAAAAATCAAGAAATTTGAGGGCAAAATAACTTGCCTTCTCAGAGAAAAGGTTAACCCGCACAAAGGAACAGAAAAGATCCATAAATGCATGTAGTATAAGAGAATTCTGATGGGGCTGCAAAACACTGTGAAGTTATTAGAGATATACACAAATTACTAACTTATTATATATTAGTTGATTTCTAACATTACAACATATATTAAAACCATTTGAAGGAAGCAATGATTTTAAATGAATAAGCTAAAAAGGGGCAAAGATAAACTCATGATGCCTCATTTCCTATTCATTTCATAGACGTTGAAAGACTTTTCGAGAAATTTGATGAGACGCCATTCTTTTATCCTACCAACTGATAAGCACACAAGCCCTAGGGATAACTCAACCTCAAAATATAGTTAAGGAAGGGGTGATGAAACACTTAATACTTCACCAATCATCTAAAACTACTTGACGTGAGACCTAGACATTCAAAAATACCTCACGCCTCACCTACTCACTCTACAACACTTCACTCAATGACATTTACTGGTGTCAAAATGGGTTCAAACCTATGAGCCAACATAGCTCACCACAGATTCGAGTCATGTTGGGTTGAAAAGAATTTTTTTTTAAAAGTGGGTCAAAATCAATGGCTAACTTAACTAATGCGTTAAACAAGTTTGAGTTGGTTTAGAGGTGGGTTGATTCGTAACTCATTCCTAGATGAATTTTGAATCCCCTTGCTCAACTCAAACTGAGATAAATAGGTCAGGTGAGTCAACCCATGACAAATCATCTTGATTGTAGATAGGTAAGTTGAGCCAACCCACATTAATTGAACTATAATAAATATATAAATAAGTTGGAGAACAAAACATGCTTAAGTAAATCAACACAGCTAAGCCACTAACCCGTGGTATCGTTGCAATCTCTTTGGCCTACCATAAAGTGAGCCAAATTGAGTTGACCCATATTTAGCTAAACTCATAGTGAGTCAATTCTGTGAACTGAGTTGACTCACTTTGGCATACTTAACTCAACTTCTTTGTTGGTCAAAACCTTCCATGGGTAGTCCTTAAAAGTTTGAAAAAGGGAGAGCGAAACACTTAAATACTCCACCTAACTTTCCATACTACTCAATGTAGAACTTAGACAACCCCACAACATCCAAATCCCTATCATTAGCCCTAGTATTCATCGATGACGAAAGCTTTTGCACTCAAAACTCACATAGAGAGAGGGATAGGCAGATATCATATAATGTTATTTGTAAAAGCCACTTTTGAGATCCTTGCAACAATATTCAGACTCACCAACAAGGTAATTACTGTACTGCTTAGGTCCAATATAAGTCGCAAAGCTTGTTCACGAAACACCATCAAATCAAGAAGTAGCTGCACACACAAAAGAATCATTACTTTATCAGTTCAGGTAACATGAATTGAAAATCTCAAAGATATGGCGTAAACAACCAAGACTAGATGACATAAAAAGCACCATTCAAAAGAATTGTTGAATAAAATCATAAATCACGACGATAGTGAAACGAATAACATCTCATTAAGGCCAGTGATAGCAGGAGAATGCAGAAGCAGCTCCATATTTATATAACTTACATTTTTCCGATGATGTGCATACAAAGGCTAAATGCAAGAGCACATAAAAGATAGAATGATCAAATAAAACAATAAATGCAAAGCACAAAATAAAGACGAAATTGACCTTTTTCTAAACAACTTCTATGTTCTCTTCATCAATGTCAATGTAAATTGTCTTGATGCATAGTGCACCAATGTTGCAAATCCTTGTTTGTGTTAATGAAACCAGAACAGTTAGAATATTAAGACACTAAGTTAAAATTAAATATTTTTTTTATTCCCGTAATAATAGTGTTTTCTGGTTTTAGTGCATATAAACGTTGTTAGAGTCTGTGTCCCCAAAAACAATTCGGGACTGAAAGTAAAACATTATATATTTGCAAAATAAAACTATAATTACAGGGACTAAAAATAAAAAACTGAGATATTTGCAAGGACAAAACTATTACTCTAAACTCCATGAGAAGTAAGGGGTATCAACACCCTATTTTTCTCACTTTCTTTTCCTTATTAATATGCTAGATAAAACTTGGATGCAATAACTTGTGTATTGTTGTGCTAGGCTATTCTCCAATCATAAAGGGGTTTCATCTTGACTAACCGCACAAGTCTAGTATTGTAGTATTATAAGATAAAATTAATCTTAAGTATCTTTTACCATAATCTACATGTCAAATAGAGTGGACCTCAAACTAAAGTTAGGTCTCACTTAATTCAAACACGTTCTTTTCCAATCAATTTGCATTTAACTGAATGGTCCAACTACATGAATCTAAGACATTATTTGTGTCATCATTCACCTAATCTCCCAAATCCAATAGTTAGTGACTTGTGACGTGTGATTTTATATTGTCTTTGCAAATGCCCCACTTTTTCTTGAAGCTTACAGCTGTGATGTTCAAAGTGTTAGAACATGTTGACAAGGAAAGAAGAGAAAGAAGTAAAGATAGGTTTAGAGGTAGAGATAGCATTATGACCATTAGGCCCATTAGTGTTTCTGTAACAAAGACCGACAATAGAGACTAAAACCAACACTTTTAAAACTATAGGGACAAAAACCCATAAAAGTTGTATAAAGGGAAACACATGCTAATAAACAAAAGTATCACAATATTACCTGCACCCACGGTTCCAGGCTCTGTAAATGAAGCTCCGCGTTATCTTGCAATGAGTCCCAAGCAGTCTTATCTATCTGCATCCATTTTCTTCCCAAATGATGAAATTAGCAGAGGCCATCATCAACATTCAAAATATAAAGAATATCAGACATCACTTCTTACACGTTCAAGTTGCAATTTGCTGAAGTGTTCCGGGAATTTCTTAGAGAGCAGGACACAGATTCTAGGATGGTTGGGGAACACACCAGCTTTCCAAAATCCTTCTGAAAATACATGGTTGAGTGGATCTGGATAATCCAAAAGTTGATTTAACCTATACATCTTAGCCATTAAACCTTCGGCAACCTCAGTGAGTTGGACAACCCACTGCATGTTGATACCCTTGTGTGATTGGGATGGAGTTGTGCCCTGAGACTGCCCATCATGATATGTATTCCTAGAGCTACTCGACGACAACGGAGAAGTCATTTCCCTTCCAAGGTAATCCGTCCATCTCGATGGCCCATCCCAGTCCCTTGATCTTCCAGCAGTAGGTGATAATGAAGAATCCTGGTTTGATAACTTTTGCCTCGACTTTGCCATGAACAAATAAGCAGTCTGCATATCAAGTTTTCCACAAATCAAGCTCGTGTATAAATTAACCACCACCAACTAATCTCTCGAGCTTCCCTAACTTTACTATCACAATTCCATTATATTTCAATTTTCGTATTCAAGTAAAACCACTCCAAGTTCAACTTGATTACCACAAAAATAACCTCTAACAAATATTCTCAACTCCAAACCTAAAATCTTCAAAAACAATAACACAGGTATTCAGCTCCCTAACATATATTAAAAAAAACAAAAAAAAAACGAAAGAATGAGCTAACAATCAACAACACAGTCAATTTCCGCGCGCACACGAGTCCTTGGTCAAGATAAGTAACGAATTGTAAGCGTGAATTTGCAGTTTAAGCGAGCTATTAAAAGAGAGCTAAAACCTAATTCCACTTTTAGCGGTGATGAGCTAAGTGACAGTAACAAAAAAATAAAAAAGCAAATGTAGCACCAAATCTGACATTGAGTAAAACTGCACAACGAAAAACAGAAGAAGCACTTCTTTGCACTGAACGAAATTCAAAGCAAGACAAAGAAAGAAGCTCACAGTCGAAGCAGAGAGAGAAGAAAGAGAAAAGCGTTGAAGAAGGAGATAGTGTCAGATCTGAGAGTGTGTGGTTCGTTCAAATTGGAATAGAATTGAATATGAATTATGAAATGCGAGATGAGAGTGGTGTGGTGGCAATGCAATGCAAGTGCGGGAGCTGGCTGCACTTTCAGCGTGGATATATTAGTGTTACCTTCCTTTCCTTCCTTATTTTCTAATTATAAATAATTGAAGTTTTAGTTTTATTTAAATACCAAAAGCAAGATCCGCCGTTTTTCTTTTCTTTTTCAGATTAGTTCTTATTCCTATTTCTTCGCTTTCACTTCTTCACGACGTGCTTCGACGTATGCTCCGCGTCCTTACTCTCTCCGTATATTCTTCAAAATACATACCTGCATATGTGTCACAGCAAACCTATATAAAGAAAATAAAAATAGAGAGTTAATTTTATTATAAATTAAAACTAGTTTATCTCAAATCACAATAAAATGTTCAAAAATTATATGAGAGAATTTATGAAATTCAATAAAAATTAAGTTTTAGTTTTACCAAAAAGAAACTTCTGAAAATTCTTATCCATCACTGAATAGAGCGAATTCAAACACTAACTCGAGAAGTTAATGGAATTTCCTGTATTTGATTGCTTTCCTTTTTTAGAGGTTACAATGCAAATTGATTAGATATTTTTATTTAAAATCCAGTTAAGTATGGCAAATTAATTAATCGAGAAAGGTTAAATTTAATGTTTTTTAATACATAGTATTTTACACACTGTACTTTTTAATAAGAATTTTTTGTCTAGGATTTTTCATTAATCATTTCATTGGGTTATTTCTGTTCACTGTCCTAATTAACAGACTTCACTTTATAACTATTTTGACTTCTCTGTATAACTATTTATAATCGCTTTTTTCAATTTGTATATTATTTTATCAATTTTATCCTCGTCAATATAACCCGGTGTATTAATAAAAAAATATTTATATTTCTTATTTATTATTATCATACAAAAATACACATACCTGTACTTTAACTAGTTGGTCGTAATAATTAGTCCAGAGTGAAATTTCAGTAGTTTTTTATGTCGTCTAGAGTTATGTTTAAGATATCATATTTTTAGATAAAAATTTGTGTTTTTCTATTTTCAATTGTTGGTTTTTAAATTTCGTATGTAATTTAAAAAAATAACTATTAAAGCATAAATTTCATTAAAAATATAATATAGAAACTGTAACACCTAATTTACTTAATAACATAATTAAAGGAAGCATCACGCTGAATAATATAGAAATGCGGTCCATGAGTTTAAACCTTACTCCTTACAATTTTTCAAGGAAGTTCGAACATAAAAGGCACACCAGATGTCAAACAGGTACAAAGATAAAACAACAGTAGTTGATAATACACCAAAAGCTAAAATAAAACATGGGTCGTGGCCCTAGAGGAAGAGCCCAAATAAAAGAAATTCAGCCCAGATAGACTATGCAGTGGAATCATCTCTCTCATGTTGACCACGAGTACCTCTCGCATCTGCTCCCATCAATAAATTGATGATCATCGCAAAGGTAAAAGAACAACATACAAAGCAATCAAACAAGCAAAGGGTAAGCTAGAGCCAAAAGATTTTATCATGCAATCATGTATACTTTCACAATCCAATATACATACATCATCCAAGCATGTTATGACCTTCCAATCAATACACTAAGACTCGACTCAACTCATCCGGATACATATAATCTGGTCGGATTCAGCGGA
>Ga0099823_1002385_pt1 | contig 16914 bp, 6 predicted proteins | sample CowpearedBW_FD_76831 | JGI IMG/M metagenome (GOLD analysis project Ga0099823, IMG submission 76831) | Root nodule microbial communities of legume samples collected from California, USA - Cow pea red BW | ecosystem: Host-associated > Plants > Roots > Nodule | place: USA: California | collected...
ATATATATATATATATATATATATATATATATATATATATATATATATGTATATATTACATGTATGTGTGTGTGAGCTAGAGAAGAAAAATGGACGTGATGTTTTACCATAAACAAGCAGCTGAAGGAATCTTTTAATAGGTCACGGCAAGTTAAATATGATTATAATTATCAGGCCTAACTCTAGATTAAGTTCATTTAATTAAAGGATTTGTTTTTGAATACACCTTTTAGAACTTGTATATGCTAGGATTTGAGAATTTTTATAAGTGTTGAATATATTTTAGGGTTAAATATGTTTTTGGTCCCATAATTATGAGTGAATTTTGGAATTAGTCCAAAACTTTGAACCAATTTAGTCATTCATTTTTCAAAATACGTAAATTTAGTCCTTTTAATTAAATTTGTTAGGTTTATTTGATGTTTCGTACACATTTCAAGATTGTATTTAAGTTGTTTATAATATTTGACACATTTTTGCTTTAATGTTAAATCAAATACTATTATGAAACGCGTTTGAAATGTCAAATAAACTTAATAAAATTTGATTAAAAAGACTAAATTCACGTATTTCAAACTAAATTGATTTAAAGTTTCGAAATTAACTAATTTCAAAATTCACTCCTAATTAAAGGACTAAAAACATATAGTGATATTTCTGAATCTGATTATTATAAGGAGTGTTTGTAAACTGGTTTGGATTCATAGGGTTGGTCGAAGATTAATTTGTGTTCATTAAAATGCATAGGGTTGGTCATACATGTTTCTTAAAATAATGCATTTGAGCCAAGTTAAACAAGAAAACTATTGATTGGGTTTGGAAAAATCAGAATAAAAAATAAGAAAATTATACAAAATAGATTAAAAAAATAATTTTCATCAGGTGTTTTTTGGACTGTGATGGATCTGAGCACCCTATATCCACTGATGCTTTGCTTTGCACTGTTTTCTCTTTTTCTGCACTTCTGAGGAGGGTGCATAAAAAATGTGTCTGGATTATAGTATATTTTGTATTTTAAACAGCTTATATCTATTTTTCATTCATAAAGAAAAGAAAAATTGTTTTGAAAAAATATTTGAAAAGTATTCGGATTGGAGGGGTTTAGGGGAAGGACCATCTCATTGTTAGAATCAATTTTTGAAGGACCATAGTATGCAGAGTCTTGTTTTTTCTAACAACCCTAGTATGCTTCAAACTTGAAAGAGAGCGACAAAGATATAGTGTCCTATATATGTGCAATTAGGTGGTATGGGAACATAATTGTCCTACCAAATTCTAACACAAATTTAAAAAAAAAAATTAATCTTTCAAAGTAGTAATAAATACATAAAATTTCAAATACGTAGCTCCAAAATTTCAACCTGAACAGTGTTTTTGGCATCTTAAAAGCTGAAGAATACAGTTTTCTGTACTCTTGCTGGATTTTGCAGCAGACAGGTAAATAATAGATTTTGTAACCTTTATATTCCAAGTTTGACATATTTGAGTGCCATATGAAGACAACGTTTTTCAACATTACCATGATATATATAAATATAGCCATTAAAAATTTTCACATGTTCTTCTTCTCTCTTTCTTTTCTTTTTTTTTTTTTTCTGGTAATGCTGCTTCTTGCAGGTGAACAGAGTTCAGCAGGACCACGCCAAAATTTTGAGCTGGATTTGAATCCATCATTTGATAATGACTGCCCAATTCAAAACCAATGGCCATGATCTCTCTCGCCACTCCACACTTTGATGTACCCGTGCGTACCATATCCAACCCTGGATAAAATAGGTCAACGACATGTTTTGAATTTTGTTTAATATTTATCTGGGTACATCTTACATTTAATAGTCCATTTAACATCTCAGTTAAAAAAATTAAAAACGATAACTCTTAAAACATCATATAAGAGTAGTAAAAGGGTTTAACCTAGTTGTTTTTGGACATGAATATTTTTAAGAACTTCCTCGATCAGAGATAAGATAATTTAAATATAGTATATAAGTGAGATGTAAATTTCACCTTACAAATCAATTTTATAGAATTAAATTAGACTTAAAATTAAAGATAAAAGATATTAAGAAGAAGAGAAACAAAAGTGGGGACGTACAAAAAATCACGTCAAGGTCACATGAAGCTGAAAATCTCACAAGAATTGCGTTTGTGTTGAAGAGGTTTTGTCCATTAGCTTCAGCCTTTTTTTTACTTTAGCGAAAGTTAATAATGATTTGCAAAATAAGCTCACAAGTTACCCACATGGAACTCTGGATGTCATAAATGACAGGATACCGTTGAAGCAAGAACACCACCTAACCACTTCTTTTCTTCTATAATAGAACGTGTCACATTTATTAGCATTTTCTATAAACTCTGCACTGTTTCCTCATAAAAACTACCCTCAGATTGAGAAGGAGAGTTAAACTGTCTACAGCATCGAAAGCAACACATCATTTAACTATCGTTTCCTATTAATATATTATGAAATTATTTTATTTTATTTTTAATGGACGTGAAATTCTTAATATAATTAATTAATTAATTAATTAATCACTTCACAGAAACAAAAATAGGAGTTTCCACCCTCATGTCCTAATCCGCACAAGAGGAAATATAAATAGACATTGTAAGCGCCCATGATTTTAAAAAATTTTCTACTTCTATTTCTTTTATAAAAACGAAAAACAAAGTCTGAAATTTTTCATTAATTGTTGATATATTAATTAAATCAGAGTTAGAGTAATAAGATAAGAAGCGAAGAATGTTGATGTGAAGAAAAAAGTTTGATGTTCTGTAATAAGATGATGATGATGAGGCATTGTTTAGATACAATTGGAGAAAATTAAGAAAAGTGTTGGTGTTGAAGGTGTTCCTCGAAAGAGAAAGTGCAGGGAGTGGTGCAAGAGGAGGAAGAAGAAGAGAGAGAAGAGAGAGTGGTGGTGGTGGTGGTGGTGGTGGTGGAACTACAAATGGCGTTAGAAGAAGAAGAAGAAGAAGAGAGTGCGAGAGAGAACAAGAAATCGACGAAAGCATGGAGGATGTAGTGGTGAGTGTTTTGAGCATTGACCTTCAAGAACCAGCAGAGAAGGTCTTCGAGATCTTCCCAGTCTCTGACGCTGTGGGTGGCGACCATGTCCTCCATGGATTTGCGGAAATCGACGTAAGGGTGAGTGGAGTCGATGGAGAAAACGACGCTGTTTTTGAAGGGTGGGAGGGTGGCCAGTTTCGCCTCCCATAAGGAGCTGGTCGGGTCCGGTTCGAAGAAAAGCCGGTCGGAGCGGAGGCCGCGAATCACCGTCTCGGTGGGGTCCACGGTGCGGGATATGTCGGAAGCGGTGGAGAAGCTGTCGGAGTTGGGTGAGTCCGTGAAGAAGGAGTCTGGGGTTTGAGCGATTGAGTTGGTGGCTTTGGAAACGTCGTGGTTGGGGGTGGTGGTGGTGGTGGCGGCTCTGAATGAGAGGGTTCTGGGTTGGTGGCAAGAGGGCCATGGCCATGAGGAGGAGGAGGATCTGACATGGTGGTTGGTGGTGGTGGCGGTGGTGTTTTTGAGACGAGAAAAGAACTTCATTTGGAAGAGGTGTTTAGAGAGTGAGAAGGGGTTTGAAAAGAAAAGAAATTGCAGTTATTAATGAATGGTCAGAAAAAAGGAGTGTGTGGGGAGAAGATTATAAAGAAGAAGAGGGAGAAGTTGAGTATACGTTTCGGATTACTTGGTGGGTCAACACAATATACGTTTCATAAATTTCTTTTCTTTTTAAGTTTTTCAGCCAGGGAAGTAAATGTAACTCACCAAGATTTATCGTGCCGAATTAATTATTATTATATTTATTATTAGAGTTAAATATATTTTTGGTTCAATTTTTATATTAAAATTTTAATTTTTAAATTAAAAAATTGAATGAATATAATTTTTTAAACTGAAATACATTAATTTTTTTTACATGTGAAATGCATTTTAGATTAAACATTTGAATTTTTTATATCATTTAATACATTTTTACTTCAATGTTATGTGTTTGTTATGAATGAAACAAAAATTAATATAATTAGGTTAAAATGATTATAGTTTAAAACCAAAATATATCAAAGTTTTGGATATAGACAAACTTTAATTCTACGTTAAAGTTTAAGAACTAAAAGCATATTCAACCATGCTATTATTATTACTAGATTCAACATATTTTCTTCTTCTTTTATTATCCTTTATTTTTTATTTAATATTCCTTTTGAATCGATTGTGGAAATATTTTTCTTAAAAAGGAGTTTCATTATATTATATTAATTATGTTTTGAGTTCACTAATAAATATTTTGTAGTCTACCGTATCATCATACATTTAAAACTTTCCAATTAAAATACTAAAAATTCTCATATTACATGAGAATTTTTATAAGAATTTTTTTGTAAATTTGTTAAAAGAATTTGCAAGAAAATATTTTTTTCTATTATTTTTTCTAAGAATTTTAGTTAACAGGTCATTTCTGTGGATAGTTATTTTCTACAAACTTATAAAATTTACAAGTATTTCCTACAAAATTTGTTGTAAAACATATTTTATACAAAATATTTTACAAAAAAATTGGTAATAATTTCCTACAAATTTGTTTTCATAACAAAATTTAAAAGTATTTCCTATAAAAAATTTCAAAACAAAATTGATAGAAAATATAATTTTTTTTACTAGTAAGTGTGATTGTTAACTTTGTTAACTCTTTAATGTGACACTTATTTTGTAGGGTCACTCTTATAAATATTCCCACATAATATTTTATTATAAGAGCACAAGATCTTTTCAAATATTTAAATATTTAATAAAAAATATTTTTAAATTTATTTAAAATTAAAAAAATAAAAAATGTTAAAATAATAAAGAAAATACAAATTTATATAAAACAGTATAAAATTAAAAATTAAAAAATATAAAATTAAATAATTAACAAATTACAAAATTACAAAATTATATAATTCTAAAACTATCCAATTAAGAAATTCTTTTTTTCTTTTTTTTTTTACCTAGTAAATGAATGAATGGTTTACATGATTCGATACAAATGAGATAGTTAAATTTGTTTATGTGAAAAAATAAATAATAAATAAATATAATATAAAGAAGTAAAAATAATTAAGTGACTTTTTTTCAAAATTGTGTAATTTGAAAATTGTTATTAAATGTGTTTGACTTTAACAATAAAGAATTATATTAAGATTAACCTTTTCTTTTCTTTTTTGAGGTAAGTTTAATCGGCAAATGATATGTAGAAGAGTTCAGAAAGAGAAGATTGGAAATGATTCTGCTATTTTTGAAAAAATATTTTAAAACATGACAAAGTTATTGTTTTTGTTTGTGGATGCATAGAAACATTCAAATATTTATGGGTATTGATGATATTTAATGAGGCCATTTAATAATTCATTAATAACACTATTAATCATTATTTTTATTAAAATTATATTTCTTGTCAGTTACTTTTTACTTTTGTGTTTTTTTCAGAATTAACTGTATCACATTATTTTTTAACTTATTTATAATTTACTTTAATAAAAACAATAAAACTTTCTTAACTAATGTATAATTTAATTACTGAAATTTTTAAAAATATTTTTTTATTCTAATAACTTATACTATTATTTAAAATATAAAATTTTAAGATAATATTTTTGGGATTAATTATCAATTATTATATCTAATTATTATACCTAAAGTTATTATACTTTAAAATAGTTTCATATATTAAAAGTTTTGAGGATTAAAAGAAAAGTATGTAAACGATATTATTGAATATAGGGTTAAATATGTTTTTCTCTTTTAATTTATAGTGAATTTTGAAATTAGTTAGATTTTAAAAATTTGGACTAATTTAGTTGTTTATTTTTTGAAATACGTAAATTTAATCTTTTTAATCAAATTTTGTTAAGTTTATTTGACATTTTGTAATAATATTTGATTTAACATTAAAGTAAAAAAATATGTCAAACAATATAAACAACTCAAATACATCCTTAAAATATGTATAAAACATTAAATAAATTTAACAAAATTTATTAAAAGAGCTAAGGATTAATAAAAACATTTTGTTTATGTTTATGGACTTGAGATTGAAATATTGAAATTATAGATGGATAAAAAACAAAATTTCAAATATAAACTTTCATTTTCTTTAAAAGATTGAAACTCGATTCCTTAACCTTCTATCATTGAAAGATAAATTCTCATTTTTCTTAAATCTTGGTTCAAGGTTTATATGAGCAAGTTTAATAGTATTACAAAGAGTAAAAATCTATAACAATTTAAATATACATTTTTACTTCAATCTTTTTATACATCTTTTAAAAATAAAATTACAATAGGTTTTGGCTCTTAAAACGGATAATAATGTAAATTTATTTCAATAAACTTAAACTCGGAACATTGTTCCTTCCTAATTACTAATCGTTGGGTATATCTTGCGTTTTCATTTTATATTCAACCGCGTTTTTATTTGTTCAAAACAAAAATAATAATTTAATAATGTAAATAAAAATATTATTTTTCTTGATCTAATTTTTTGAATTCTTTAATATTTTGTTAGCAAGAAATTGTAACATAATATCTTGCTTCCAAATACGTTCTATTTGATTAAAAATTATTACGTGAAACACACTATAAAATATTGTTTCTATATTAACCGAAAAAAAATGACCTAAACAGCAATTATTTGCTTTATATCATTATGTAAATTTTGTACAGTAAAATAAAATGATTCCGTTATATTTTTTCTTTTATAAAACTCATATTAAGCATTTCAAAACATATTAATATTTATCATTCCAAAAAGTATTATTAGAAGGAAAAAAAAAACACAGTAGCATAATAAACATTTTTCAAAAAGGTTAGAACAACTTCTGAAAACATTTTTCTCTCTGAAACATATGAGAACGCTTAAATTTCATTATTATACATATAACTTTTATATAATATAAGAAGTAATTATGTCCCAACTAAAATATGTTTGTATACAATTTTAACTTTTAATTAAGTATATACCGAACTACAAATTAAAATTATTTAAAAACATATTTTAAAATTATCAAATAGTATATATATATACACTATTTTTTAGTTACAGACCATTACTTGTATGACTTTTTAAAATATTTAAGGTTAAATATGTTTTTTATTCCTCAAGTTTCATGAATTTTAGAATTAGTCTTTCTTTAAAATTTTATACCAATTTAGTCTTTCATCTTTAGAAATACGTAGATTTAGTCATTCTTACTAAATTTTGTTAAGTTTATTTGACATTTTAATATTATTTTATGATAATATTTGAGTTAACATTAAAGCGAAAATTTGTCAAACCGTATAAACAATTCAAATACTATCATGAAATCCACTTGAAACGTCAGATAAATTTTATAAAATTTGATTAAAAAGACTAAATTCACGCATTTTTAAAGATGAATGACTAAATTGGTCAAACAAATGTTAAAGAGAGACATTTTAATATTATTTTATGATAATATTTGAGTTAATATTAAAGCGAAAATTTGTTAAACCGTATAAACAATTCAAATACTATCATTGGAACGTCAGATAAATTTTATAAAATTTGGTTAAAAGGACTAAATTCACGCGCATTTTTAAAGATGAATGACTAAATTGGTCAAACAAATATTAAAGAGAGACTAATTCTAAATTTCACTAAAATTTAAGGGATAAAATCATATTTAACCGAAATATTTATTATAGAAGTCAATAGGTTTTTTATATTTTGTACAGATAACAGCATAAAACTGTTTTTCATAATAAATACAAATTGAAGTCCAAAGTCAACCTATGTATTTTAAATAAAAATAGTAACGACTTTTATTATTAAGCATTAACAAAAAAAGTTGATGAAAATTTGAATTTAGTCTGTGGTATTATAGTAAAGATGTTCTTATTACATAACAGTTACGTTAATCTAACATTTAATGCTTCTTCATTGATTAATATTTGAATTTAACAATGAATGATGTAATTAGTGATTAAGTTAAGTGTAACTAACTCCTTACCGTTTGTGGCACATTTTTTGAATCAATTATTTAAACCTCATTCAGCAAAATTGCTTCTTCAAGGAACTCATAACCAAATTTAATTGAAGTTAAGATCCAGTTTAAAAATCTGACTCTCTTTTTTCTTTATTTTTTTATTACTATAGAGAGAAAAATCATTGTTCTAGGTCACATAGAAAATTGTTCTCTTAAACATACTTCACGAGTGCAATCTTTTTATATTGTTATTTATGTGATAAAAATAATTCTCACAACGTCTTTCAATACTAACAGTTATAAAATCCTTGTTAAATTTAAAGAATTTTTTTAGAATAGTCAAAAATTGTTTATTTTAATCATAAATATTGTGAAAAAAAAAGTAAAAGTAAAAGAATATGATGCATTTTTATGTCGCTAAAAAAATTACAAGTTGTTTTAACTTATACGTACATTACACTTGTTTTTCTTCTTCTTTTTATTCTTCTCATACAAATACAAGTAAATAAGTATAATTTTAAAATAAATTTTAGTTTCTATAATGAATAAATTTTAAAATTATTAGTTATTATCAATTAATTAGATACATAATTTTAGTATATTTAATATAAATAATATAATTATGTTTAAATATTTAATTAAACCGTAATTTTAATAAAAAATCTAAATTTATTTAGTATTTCTGTGATTAAGGCTATTACTTCGTCACATTTTTGTTCAATTACACATCTCGATATTTTGGACGTAGTTTTACTATTAATTTAAAAAAGGTGTTATAATTAAATTTTGTTAAGTTTATTTAACATTTAAGATGTGTTTTATGATAATTTTTTAACTAATATTGAAGCAAAATAATATCAAACAATATAAAAAATTTAAATACCATAATAAAATATGTTTAAAATATTAAATAAATTTAATTAAAAAATCTAAAAATGGACTAATTCTTTTAGTATCTAATATTTAGCCCTTTAAAAAATGCCTCCTCGTTTCCAATTATGTTTACTGTTTCAAGATCTAGGCAAGAAAAAGGTGCAAACAACAACAAAAAAATGTTTCACCATTTTCTATACAAAATTAAACCAGAATATTTGGAAGAAATATTTTGATCTTCACATACGATGGTATTGGATAAAAGAAGATATTGTTGCTGAAAAAAGAAGTTTGATGTTTCAAAATTCAAACCATGAAAGGAAATTAACCTACTTTATCATGCTCAGATGATTTTGAATTATAATTTTGATTTTGTTGTTCACTGCATTTTGTCATTGATCATCACACCATCTGAAAGGTACCCATATCACCAGACATGATTACTTAAACTTGCTGCTATTCTCTCACTCCGGTGCTTACTCAGAATGTTTTGCCAAACATGAAAGAGACAAGGAACTATGTTTGAGCAACAATTATGGTTTATTTTTCTCTACCTTTTACTAAAAGTTGTGCTCTCGTAAACATACATTTTCCACGTACATACTAGGTTCTATGTTCTAGGTTCCCGAAGTCAAAATCAAACACCACAACATTTATAAGAAAAAAAAATACTATAAAAGATTCGAGAACTAAGAGCATGAATAAACACAGTAATTTAATGGAGGTTAAAATTGATGAGCTATATTCACCGTTGCGCACTTGACATTAAATTAATTGTACAAAAGACTGTAACTTCAGTAATTTTGTTAGTTTTAAACGTAAAGAATTATTGATCAAGAAAAAATTAAATTGGATATTGAAAAGATATTAAACACTAACTAATCAAAAGTAGTAGTAACACTAACAACATAATTATTTACAATCTGGTTCGTTAAAAACAATTTTTGAATGAGACAAGTCAAAAATTTTGTTGACCTTAGTGTTTTAATAAACCACTTCAGTGATTTATCTTTGAAAAGATCTTTAGCTTATTGTAGGTTAACCTACAAGTATCTGAGTCTTTGTCAGACGATTTGACATATTTTCAGTCAGATAATTAGCAAACTTTAATGCAGCTACGGGGATAATTTAGAAAATAATACTAAAGTTCATCATTTAAATGATAAATTAATGGTTACATTCGCAAAATTTGTTACACCAAACACTATCCTAACCTCATCGCTCAAGAAAGAGTTTGTAAAACCAAAAAATTACAGCCCAAATGGAATAAAAAGGGCAGAAGACAGAATACAGAGAGAGGAACTATGTAGTTCTTCTTTTATCTAAGCCTTCTTTCTCTTGGCCTCACTTGTTGCATTCACAACTCACCTTGAAAATTCTCATCTTCAATCTATGGTACAGAACCACTCAATTTAGGAAATCCTGCTGCCTCATGATTTACTAAAACTTGTCTTAACAAACTCAAACTCTGTCTTAAGATATCCAGCTTGGACTCCAGAGTGGCTTTAAAATTCAAAACTAAGGCAATGATGACTTTACATCAAGACATAGTGCTCTCAACATATTCCATTGCTTTCCTCTTCACAGATTCAATACGTTCATCATCACCTTGGGATTTCTCATAATCAAGATACTTTTTGAACAAGAACTGTCAATCAAGACAACAATGTCCCACATGAGTTTCAGAGGAAAAACACGAACCAACATCGGCAAAATTAGTAATATAAATATGTTCACACACCTTCATCTTTTTAGGTGGGAGACTCAGACTAACAGCCCTTTCAAACAGCGCACGAATTATATCTTCGTCTTTATGATGAATTTCCTGTCAAAATAATATACACAGGGATGTTAGGATAAAAAAAATATTGATACAAGTAGAGAATGAGGTAGAGAATAATATACTTGATCGAGATAAACACTCCATAGGTCTGTTCTCTTTGGGTATTCCCGAAGAATTTTTTCAAACAAGGATCGCCCTCGATCTGGAACGCCAACTTTGAATTCAAGAATAGCTGCCTGAGAGAAAAATTTAATATGCTTATGTTTGGGAAGGCTTAACGAAGCTCGATCGATGAGAGGTTGGATTCCATCTTGGTTTTGCTTCAAAAGACTTTGTATACGCCTCAACCAAACCTAAAATCCAACGCAGAATAAGTTCCACATACATTTTTTTTATCTAGACCAAAAGAGTAGTTTATACTTAAAAGTTACAATACTTTGCAAGAATGCTTGAACTTCTTTGTCATTTTATTGAGAAGTTCATCGGCTAAATTATGCTGTTCGGTCCTCTCGTACATTCCCAAGAGTGCTAGATAGACCTTTTTGGGATCATTGTATTGTAGAGCTCTTAGAAATACTTTCATAACGGCCTCCTACACGGAAACACTTATTAAGGATTCCACATAACAACGGTGAACAAGAAAAAACTGAAATTGCACTTTCTCCTCACCTGGCTAGGGTTGCCATACTTATTTTCCAAATTAAAGTAGGCCTTCCAAATGTTAAGCTTCTCGTTCTCTTCTCGAACATTTATGGTCATCAGAGCTCTTCAAAATTATGGATTATGCGAGTAAAAAACAATGTGAAGTCAGATGATTATGGTAGTATGATATTCACATGGATGTATTCTGCCAGGATGAAGGGGAGATATACAATGTAGGCAAAAAAAAACTTTAAACAAAACCATCACAGGAAAACACATACTACATGAATCATGATATTTCCCCACTTTTATGATGACTAAAAACACTAGTAAGCAATTGATGCGTCTAGTCTCAAGTCGCTTTATTTCAAATGACAACATATGGAAATCATCATTTAACCCATCTCATATTTAGAAGAAGGTATTTATTTTCGTGCCCAATGTTTACACATCAGCAAGTAAATAACAAGATTTACAAGTTAGTCTTTGGTTGACATAACTGTTCGGTTAGAAAAATTGTGAGTTTTCGTATTTTATTTACAAAACAATTACAAAAACATGTTCTTTTCACTTGTTTACTACATTCAAAGTTTTGCATATGAAATAGTAAACAAAATCACCAATTCCATATGAATGTTAAAACCAGAACACTAAGTGAAAACGATTATGTGTGCAAATAGGCTAGCTTTTAAGATCACTTGCGTATATGAAAACGCTCTTCCTAAAAGTAAGCAAGAATAAACAAGAGAACTGTTAAAACCCACTTTTGCCATAGATTTGCATTAGCATAGGACTATGTTTACGACACCCAAAAAAAGCCCAGGATTAGAAAAATTCAAATGAGTTTGGATTTCATAATCATTTAAAAATCTAAACAAAAAATCATAGTTCTTCAGACATACCTTTCAGCAATTGAGCGGGCTTTCTCCACATCAGCCATAGAAATCATGAAATCCATGTAATTTATCCAGATGAAACTGCTATTGGGAGAGCTTCTAATCAGCTTTTCAAACTCATCGGTGGTTCTAGGTACATCCTCCTCCAGTAATCTCTCCTCGGCTGCCCTTATTTGCTTCTCCCTGTACAATATACTTCCCCCATGTCAGAAATTAAAAAGCAAATAAGAACAAGTAAATGAGATAGCATTTTACTGACCTTTCTTCCTTTGCTTTCTTCTTTTCGCGCCTTTTATTTTTTTCGTGTATAATGACTTCTTCATTTCCATGCTCTTTACTTTGACTATTAGCATTATTTACATCAATTTGATCAAAATCATCAAGAGAAACGTCAAGTGGTGGAACGTCTCCCCTATCTAGAGATCCTGAAAGAATTGGGAATTGATTCACTTCATCGTCGGCAGCTAAATTTGAGGTTTCAAGCAAACTATGCATAGAAGTTATAGACTTCAATCCATCTGCTTCAATAAGTTCATCCGATCCTTCCTTGGACATTATTTGAAGTAAAGTTCCATCCATCATATATGAATTCTTCATTCCCAAAGAAACTCTGTGCCTTTCCTCATCCACCTGATAATAATTACGGAAAAGCAAGAAAGCCAAGTTGACATAGGACAAATAAGAATTCAATATTTCACTAAATTTAAAGATAATTAATATATAAATTAGAGTTCGAATAAGTTAAAATACATTTTAGAAGTGTTATTGGGAGGGTTTTACTTATTTATCAACTCTGTTTTGCCTCATCTAATTACAACTGCTTTCAATCCTTATAAATCATTATCAAGCAACACCGTCCATATTTTCATTGGATTCCATTTTTTTCCCATGTGGATATTAGGTTGTCTTCTAGGTCTACCCTTATTATAGTGCAACTTTCTGAATCGTCAATATATTTATCTGAGTGGATAGAACAAACATATTACAGATACAACAGGTCTCGTGCAAAGCATTTCCAATTGTACAAGATACACAGAAAAATACAAACAATCACAGTTAACAGCTAGAAGTTGCAGTTTACATTATAACTAACAGGCATATATTTAAATTACCTTTAATATTCTTGCATTTACTCTCTCTCCGGTTTTATAGTTGGCTTCGATATTCTCAATCTCGATATCAGAAATTTCTGATACATGGCATAATCCAACCTAGGTAATTGAAGAAGCATAATCAAGTGAGGTCACAGAACCGAGTTGATCGCTGTCGATTGCTAAGGGGCATAATCATAATTATAAAAACCATGGTCACGAGATGAAGATGTACACATTTGAGACATCGAAGTTAATAACAGAATAAAAACATCAGATTGATATAAATAACACTATACTATGCACACACTTATAAAATACTAAAAGCATGGACGAGAAATGGTAGCTGAGGTTGTAGAAATACCATGTTTGTGTTGTCAATTGCTATGAACAAACCAAATGACTCAACCCGCTTAATCCTGCCAGATATAATATCTCCGACGTGAAATTTACTGAAATCAACAATCTCCGATTTGGAAGTCTTGGGACCTGTTGATGTCCTCAGTGAAACTTCAACACGTTTTGAAAGAGGCTCCACAGATATAACCCTGCAATTTTCGGTCTCAGTACATTCCCTGAGAAATTTATCATTTTAAGCAGTCAACAGACAATAGATTGAGTACTTACCTGCCAGATACAAGTTTTCCCACGGAAAATTCTTTCTCGGGTTCTTTAACATATTGATCAGATAAATTGGACAGAAGAATTCTGGCATCAATCTTTCGTGAGAGCATAATGAAGCAACCCTTTGGTGTGACATTCTTAATATAACCCTAACCATAACAAGACAAATAAATCCAAAAGAAAATAATATATAGAGGAAAATATATATAACAAAAATTATATTCCACCAATCTATCCATGCCTAGTTTGAGAGCTAAACCCTAAAACAAAAAATCTCAACTAATTTACATTTCATTTTCATCAGCCAAACAAAGCATAAGATTTTTCCATTACAAATGAAGGGATTACATAACAATGTTTCAGTCATTATTCTGAAGAGAATTAAAAAAGAGGAATCGTAGAAAACAAAGGAAAAGTCCTCAGAAGGCCTGAAGAAAAATACAGTGGAAATGAATATATGTGAAATATAATACAGTGGGTTCAAAATTATTTCTCCTCATACATCCCTAAAACAAACAATCTTTACTCATTCACAGTTCAAAATTATTTCTCGTCATACATCCCTAAAACAAACAATCTTTAATTATTCACATCTATACAATTCCCATGTGCCAGATATAATTCACATCTCGTATATGATGAATTCTATGACTTATTGGCAACTCATCTCCAGCAAATGAGATCGTAAGCAAACACTCAATGTTATATAAGCTAACATGAAACCTACATACAAAAGAATTATGATCAGAAAAGAGATAAAAGAAAAAGCACTATACATTTATAATCATATCAAGGTGTAGATCCTCAATCTTCTCTACCCATTTTCCATTGGCATCCCTGAAAAATCAGCAATTGATAATATAACAAGATGAAATATCAGGTATAACAGATTCAAGTATATTATTATTACTATAATAATTATATAGCGTTTTGAAATTACTTGGGCACCAACCTGTGCTTTGGACAGAAGTAAACCGATGTACATAAACAAACCAAATCTATTGCAGAAAAAAAAATTAACAATAAAATTTGCACTAAAACTTGACATGTGTCCAGATCTAGAAAGATTTACTGTGCTACAGATGAGTAATATATTAATTAATTAAATACGACATCAAAAAAAGGGCAATCAATGTAATCCTTAGAAAATGCATTAATTAGATATTTCAACTTAAATAAGTTACATAAAAATAATCAATTTAATTTTTATCTTTGAATACTACATAATCATGGGTTCAAGCCCCGGCATGACAGTAAAAGCCTCTTCGCATAAGCTAGGGTAAGGCTGTGTAAAATAACTCAACCTCACTTAATTAAGCAGTTAGCTTCAAGTTAATGGCAACTGCATATATTAGATCAATAGAAGTAATTGGTCTGGTCTAAGACTATCAAAAATTCATCACAAAGTATCAGTACTATTACTTACACAACGCTCTCAAAATCTGCAGAATCCTGGGAAGGCTTCACACTGGAAGATCGCAATGACAAGTCAACATGAGTGATACCCTTTTCGATGTGAGTAATTTCAAGGACTACACATTTGACAAACTGCCCTTCATGATATCCAGACAATGGATCATCCACCCATGTGTCTGCAATTTCAGTAAAGTGTACTTTTCCAAATGAACGAGGACTAATTTGGACAAGCAATCCACCAACACCTGGAAGTATTTTACTAACCCTTCCAGCCAAAACTTTTCCTTCATGAACATATGCTGCTAAATCCTTGTCCATAATATTAATTTGTGGCTCTTCATTTGTTCGGCAAGGAAGAGTTGAGAAGGGGTGTAAAACCAACCGCAGTAGCTTCTTCTCTGTGTTGAAACTTACAACGTGACCAGAAACATGTTGCCCAACATGGAATCGATTTTGGAAATCCTCTAGCTCCCTGGGTTCAGTAGCACTATCAAGAATATATATCTGAGCCCTTACATTTCGCGATATTGTTAACCAGACCCATTCACTTTCTACTTTGCTCACATAACCAGACACACATTGCCCAATTATAAACTCAAGATTTCCAGATACATCATCTATATCACTGGAACCTAAATTGAAGTTGAGAATATATATATTAAATAGCAGAAGATTACAATAACTTTAACAACGAGAGGACAAATGGTTAAAATAAATTTAAGAAGTAGATACTGACAACATAGAATTAAAAGTATAAATGGAAACCAAAACGAAGTTCAATTATGGGTATAAAATAAGGATATCAAGTAAAAATAAAATTATGGGTCTTAAATTAACAGTTTCTGCACGTTTCAAAATTAACAGTTTCTGCACGTTTCATAAATTTAAGAAGTAGATACTGACAACATAGAATTAAAAGTATAAATGGAAACCAAAACGCAGTTGAATTATGGGTATAAAATAAGGATATCAAGTAAAAATAAAATTATGGGTCTTAAATTAACAGTTTCTGCACGTTTCACAAATTGCCCAGTATTTCCATCATTTGCATTTTTGCCAGCGAGAGGTACACTAACCTGTAACCATTTCAGGTCTGACAGAAAGCTCCCACTGTGAGCCCTTCCTGTTGCCATCTGTTTCATTAGGTTTTGCAACAATCCTTGCAGTCACTGTCTGACCGATTTTGTAGCTAGAGAATGGATTTTTCAAATCATTACCATTATGTACCTGCCACAGGTAAGCACTGAACAATTGAGAAAAATAGTAAAACTGAAATAGCACGTCAGCATTACGGCAAGCCTCACCCCTGCAACATGGTCACAATTTACAGCTACAAAAACAGCACAACAAAGGGCACTTACATCTGACGCACTGAAAGCCCCAGATAGTGCTAGAAGCTGTATCAATATATACAGCTAAAAATGCTGAATTTAAATCTACACCGGAAACAAAAAAAGGTTACCTCTGTTATGTGAATCCTGCCATGTAGACCAATTCCAAACTTCAATTTCAGTTCAAGCATTTTTATATCAGTAATCTGGACAACAATGTCATTAAAAAGAAAATTCACGACTGTCAGAAAAAACAAAAAGTGGTA
>Ga0099823_1002386_pt1 | contig 16913 bp, 4 predicted proteins | sample CowpearedBW_FD_76831 | JGI IMG/M metagenome (GOLD analysis project Ga0099823, IMG submission 76831) | Root nodule microbial communities of legume samples collected from California, USA - Cow pea red BW | ecosystem: Host-associated > Plants > Roots > Nodule | place: USA: California | collected...
AAAAAAAAAATATATATATATGTTTTTTATATATATATAATATATATATATATATATATATATATATATATATATATATATATATAACTATTTTACAAACATATAAACGTGAACTATAAAAAAAATGTATTAAACTCAATAAGTTTGGACTCCTTTTACGTTTTCTTTTTTCACACCTCACCTTTGAATAAAAAATATAATAAAGCATACAAATAATTATAATTTTAAGTAAAATTCAATTAATCTTCAGAATCAAGGTCAAAATAAGTAATAATATTTGGATCGTACTGAAATTTAGTTAAATATTGAGTTGGATTAATATAACTTGACCCCTCCTTAGGTCTCGTGAGGTCATTGTATGGTAGGTCCTATTAGTTGGTCTGAAAAAACAAAATTCCATTTTATACATGTTTTTGTATTTTAGTGAGTGTTTGTTAGTTATATATTCATAAATTTGTTAACTATTATAACATGTTTCATTGAAATAAATAGTTCAAGTTCAAAAACTAAGAATGTCATGGGAATGTTTGCCAGTTAATAATAAATAAAAGTAACTAAATAATAAATGTCATATTTTTTATTATTTTGTTATGGGCCGATAATATGTCTTATAATATATTTCAATAATCTTTTGATAATAAATATTTTAAGTAGATAGATTATACATACACATTAAAAAACATATACACATGACACCTCTATTTAAACATATCAAAACATTTGTTCTAATTTATTTCAAACTCCTAAAATCAAGATTTTAATGCAAATTTGGTAACTTTCAAACCATAATATATTTAGAAAGTAAAATAACCTATCAGCTCAAAATCAATAACTTACTTGATATCTTACTAAAAGAAAATTATTAAATAATGATTAATTTAGAGAACAAAAATAAATAATCACTGCATTAATTATATTATATATCATTTTATAAACTATAAATAAAAATGAGTACTATCATACATAATCTGTAATATTAATAAAAATATTATGATTGATTTGTAAGTTAAAAATTTAAATTGATTTTTAATATTAATTATACAAATTTTAACTATTTAATATTATTAGATTTTAAATTAATGTTTAACTAATTAGAGAGGTTGATGAAATGGATGTTATCATCATGACACAAATTAGGCAAATTAATGATTTGGAGGAGTCACTGAAGGTTGCTGAGAAAAGGCTGCAATAATTAGTATTAGGATTCACGTGTTATTGTGTGTAATATTTTAAAGTCCAATATGGAAAATTGAATAAAGAGCGCAACTGCGATCCAATGATGAAATGACAAGTATTAGTTGTTTCCTCTGCAAATCCGACGAACTTAAGAAAGACGAATATGAAGAAATTTTCTTAATTGCAAAATTTCCTCTTAATTGAAAAATTAACTTTAATTACCACACCTACACAATATACGTAAGACACCCTACTACAAACCGTGTTACATGTACAATGCTCCGTTAATGATTTAAACGACGTTACAGAAAATGACCAAATAAAACACAAATTGCGAAAATGATGACCATTTTAAACATTCGATAAAAATGAGGATTATCTTAAACATTTTGTCAAAATGAAGATCATCTGCAATAAACACTACGAAAATGAAAACTAAAAAAGTATTTAAATTTATGAGAAAATGTGTTAAAAAAATTATATTATTTAAAAATAAGATAATTTAGAATGAATGAATTGATTGTAAGATTTAGAATTTTTTTAAAAAAAGAAAAAGTTGGAGGGAGAATTTGAAGAAGTAAAGGATTTGAATGTGATATTTAATTGGGGCAGAGAGGGAGCAGGTGAGCATAATAAGAGAGGAAAGGAAAGAAACAAAATGGCATTCTCAGCTAATCAGAAGGAATTGTTCTAAAAGATGGCAGAAAGTGCAGATTGAGAGAGAGAGAGAGAATTAAGAAACTCTCTCTGACTCTGTCAGAACTCTTATAATGATGGAAATGGCAGAAGCTAAAGGAAGAGAATGCTGCAAATTCCTGCGAAAATGGAATGATGGGTTATGGAACACTCCAAACACCATTTAATTTCTTCTTACTCTCTCTCTCTCTCTTTCCCTCTCACTGTCCAAGATAAGATAACACTCTTCTTTTCTTCTCTATTTTGCTTCCATTTCACCAACCAAACAAATTTAATTTATCAAATTACAGGGATCGATCGCAAATAAATTTCATTAATTACGAGGATTCATTTGAAAATATGTGGAGTGTGGAGTGGAAAACAACAGGGCCTCAAGGGGGTGGCCTCGAGGCCGCCGGTAACCTTTGGCGTGAGCAGGCAAACGGTAATGTGCCTCGGCACATGTGCCAACTCTATTCCCTTTCTTTCTTCATATAATCCAAATTTTAATAAATACTATATTACAACCACACGTACAACCAAAATTAGATATTATTTTCATTAATCATCACTATCGATAATAGCACAAATGAAAATATAAAAAAAAAATATTAATTCTTAGACATGTAATTTTCATTCAAACAAGTGTGAGGCCTAGTGTTGTTTATCTTTCTCCTCATCTCGTTACTTTCTATTATTATTTTATTTTTTACTTCAAACTTATAAAAAAATCACCTTCTCTCTTATTTATTCTCCTCTTGATAGAAGATTAGAAAACTATAACATAGTTACAGAAATCTTAGTTTATAGTTATAGTATATCATTGCAATTTCAAATTAATGAAAAAGTATTCTATTCAGATTACAATTTACATGTGTCTAATGGGAAAATTGATAAAAAAAATTTGGAACTATAAGTAATATATTTAAACCGAGTATAATTTTAATGCGATGATATTAGTGTTTATTCTTTACGGATTACAAGGTAAAATAAATGATTTTTTCTTACATTATCACTTTTATCTTACATGTCTGTATGAAATAATTACGTTCTTATTAATCTAAAACAACACAAACTCATAATTCTCCTCCGTCACTAGTTATATCATTTATTACAATATCTACTATTTTTTAAATTATGAATATTGATGTAATGAAAGTGTAACAGAATTAGATAGATTTTATTTTAATAAATTGTAACATTTTTCAAATAAAATCGTATTGATGAGATAAAGATATAGGCCTTGTAAAACTTCTTCAATAAAATATACTAACATAACATAAAATAACATCTGAGTTATTATAAGAATAAAAAATTACTATTTTCTGAAAAATATATATTCTTAACAACAATCAAATAAAATACTGATTTGAAAATATTTTTAAGACATTTGGATTGAACCAAAAATATAAAAAAAGAAAAGAAAAAGAAAAAGAAAGAAGAGAAGCAATGTAACAGAATAAAATCCACATTAGCTATTTAAAACATCATGTGGTGATTCCTTCCTAATAATTATAATAAAGTGTAAATGAGACCTTTTTGTTAGCACTAAAAATTTAATATGTAAAAAGAAAAATATTTAAAATTATACGATTAGAATAATTATTATCATTCAAAACTATATATGTACACACCATTGTGACTGTAATTATTGATACTCGTGGAAGAATGTGAGCTTAACAAAATGAGGTGAAATGGATAGTTAATAGGTTTAAGTTTTTTTACTTTTCTCGTCAGAAAGTAAGAAAAAAGGTATCACTAGTAAGATAAAAATGGTGACTCAAATATAAACACAATCTCTATTATTTTTCTAAATTCTTCAAGACCCTGTCACCATTTCTTTTTGTTTCTCTGTGGAAATTGACTTGTAAGCTAGTAAAAAAAGGTTCGAAGTTTTTTTTTTTTTTTTTGTGGGAGAAATATTAAGGTTTAAGTTATATTTTTTTAGTGCTGTATAATTAGGATTTTCAATTATTATTGTTCTGTGTGGGGGAAGTTTTGAGTTTTAAGTTCTATTTTTTTTATGGTTCTATAATTAGGATTTACACCACTGAAGTGATTTACAATTTTCTTTGATGTTCCCACTCATCTTCCTTTTCAGATTGAAGTTTCTTTGTAATTCAAGAAAACTAAGTAAAAGAATTTAATATTGTTCTAAATTTCAATTTAAATTATTATTGATTAATGTCGAGTAAAGTTGTGAGATAATTAATGTTATCATTTACACCCAATATATACAAGTGGTTAATTTATTTGACGTTGAAACTCCTCTCATGGTCATGGCATGAGTCACTCATAATATGTGAACTTTGGTTGAGGTTTAAATTTGTTAGTTATCTGTAAATTGGAAATTTATAAATTAGACAAGAATAACTATTAAATGGATCATATGTGTCCATAATTTTAGAATTTAAAGAAAAAAAATAGAAGAAAATCCATCATTCGAAATTGGTTTGACCTGCTTTTTAAATAATAATTTCAACTTATATATTGTTATTCATGATAATTGTCACAAAGATCAGAATCTAAACGGTCAAGGTTTTAATTACACTAAATATACAAAGAGTCTAATAGTCCGGTTGATACCTTACTATAGTCTTTGTTTTTAAGTAACTCAGTTGGTATTTCAATTTTTCTTGTTAGTTTGATGACAATGTCTTGTTTTTTGCAATTTAAAAAATAATTAGAGATGTTTTATGACTTAAATGTTTAAAATTAACTTATAAAATAATTTATAGGTACTTGTAAATTGATTAAACTATAATCGCTAATGTATTTTTTTTTTTCTTGTGTTAAGGTATAATATTCTAAATTTGTTATAGGCTTATGAAGTTATATAAAATTTAACAACTTTAGAATTGTTTAAATATTGTGTTTTTGTTAAGAATTTGAGTGTGAGTTTAAGTCTCACATTGGATAGGAATGAGAGAATATAACACTATATAAGGATGAAGATCCATAAACTCATTGACTTAAGATTTTAGGTTAGATGTAGTGTCAATTTTTGATATGTGAGTTGAACTTATGTCTTATTGATATTTTATCTGATATTTAAATTAATGGTTAAAAACCAACTTAGACAGACTAACTCAGTTTAGTGGGTCTTCAATGAATCAGTAATGGATCGAGGCAAAACAAGTCAAACTGAATATTTTGCCATCACCAATTACATATCATTTCAAAGATATTACTACTTAAAACAGTAAATTTATAAATCTTCCTACTTATACATTTATTTTTATTCAACGACTCTCTACCTTCATTAAATTTTTAATTATCTTTTCTCACGTTAAGTTCCATAATTTTGATATCATAAATCTTTATTCATTGGCTATCTTATTTTATTTGGTTTGGTAAACCCACACGCACAAAAAAATAATTTTATACGCGCACGTAAATCATTAAAGTAATTGTACGTAGAAAGTAATTATAAAGTGTAGAAGAGTGGCGAAGAGTCACTGAAGGAGCAATTATAAAGTTTGTTTGGATTTGGATTTGGATGGTAGAAATTTTCAAAGTGTGTGGTGTCTAGAATTTTGCACCTAATCACTTTCTTTTAACCCACTCATCAACCCAATTGCTGCCACTGAAACGGCACAAGTCAATGAAGTTTTTTTTAGCACAGAAAAAGCGAAGTGACGCACGTGTTGTTGTTCCACAATGCACAACCTGCTACACCCCAAATTCGGTTTGACATTCTTTGCCATGAAAACCAAATTGTCAATAAAGGATCGTGAATCCATCCATAACATAACACATAACACACAACAAACACAATTCCTTCCTTCATTCAAGGAAACCTAACAAACCTTAACACTCTTTTTTCGTCTCAAACCAACACTTAAATCAAGGCACCACGGTACTATATAAAACATTGTTTGACAATTAATTGTGGTTCTAGACCCTTTCTGCCAAAACACAAATTGTTTTTACCCCATGCTTTTCTTTGCCCACTTGTTTTGACAAAGTGTTTCATAAAGAAATATATAAGGGACCATTACACACAATTACATGCGACAAAACACTTCTATTTTGAACTCCATTATTGAAGAGTAAATTAGACGTTTCTCTCATTTCACTATACTGTCCACACTTTTCTGCAATACTTCCCCTACCTAGTCAAACATTACTTCCCAAAAACATTACATGCTGTAAATATATTTTCATGCCAAAAATTAGTACATGACTTTTATTTTTTTCACTTTCATCTTTATTTATTGATGTGGTTTACCGTTGATTAATGTATTATATTAAAAAAAAAAATCAATGATTCATACTAAGTCACGTCACAAAGTGAATGACGGAAGTCAAAAAATAAAAATTATAGTATAATTTTCATGATAAAAATTATGTGTTACATATTGTTAATATCGTTATGTACTAACATCACTATAACATTTTCTAGTTTAGATCATACTAAATTAGACAACGGCTAAATAAATGTTGTCTGAATATATAATAAACAACATTTTCATAAATGTTATATAAATATCATGAAAGTCCATGATTATATAATTGTTGCTTTAAATTATGTGGATAAAATTAGTAAAAATGTGCTCTAGTGAGATCTAAAATCAACATGAAAAAATTGTTGTCTATTATGAGAGTTTTAAGCAACGATTTTAAAAGTATTGTTATACTAAAAATCACTCCCTATTATCTATAGCTACACTCACCTACACCACATATAAAAAACTGTAATCTAATATTTAGACCACAATTTTTATAATTTTGATCACAGTTTTATATCATTGTCTAAAGTAATTTTTGTTGTAATGAATATATATCTTATACAATTTTAAGGTGGTCTTTTCCTGTAAGTTTTTTTTTTTCGACTCGATCAACAGATATTATTCTGAATGTTTTATTTTTTGTTGTTACGGTTTAGAAAATTCAATTTTACATTTAAAACAGGAAGAAGCTCGAGTCCTATACATTATAAATGACTGATATTGTATTGTAAACAAAATCATTCATTAGTTATTAAAATTTTGTATTATGGAAGGGACCCACAATTCAAATAATTAATACTGGATGAGGATCCAAGAGGAAAGTGACTGAACTTATTTCCTCTATAGTGCTGCTACATAGAATCAAAATAGGAGCTTGCTGCAAATTTTAGTCTGATAATTAACTAAGGTCTGCATGTATATTAAGATAGCTATATTCATACCCACCGTTTCTCTGTGTCTTAAATAATATTCTCTTCGAAGAAATATATTTATACAAAATGAAAAAAAAATTAAAACTTATCATAGTTCGAGAATTAAAAGAAACAAACATTATTAAAAAAGGTTAACATTAACACAGAGGCAGCAATATCGAAAATTGTTGGTCATTTAGACACACAATAAGCGTCAGCATGACTTAAGAACACAGGAAAAGGTATAGTGTAGCATGATGGTGATTTGATGCAGACTAAATAAATGAACAGTTTTTCATTTTTAATACGAAAAGTAAATGAATAAAATATAAAGATTAGAAGACACTTACCAAAATAAATGCATGACACGAAGCGCATATGATTAGGTTATAATGAATTATATATATTACAAGTTTGTACAGTGAATTACGTGCATATTATAAACTTTGAAAACAAAAGAAAACCTAATTCTGTATCTTGAAGGATTAAACAAAAACAAAAATCTCCATTAGTCATCATATATTCCCTGGATAGAGCAAGAATGTGTATTTTCTATTACTTTATTTTACCCAATAAAGTGTTTCCATTGACTTATTTCTCTCTGTCTCATTCTCTTCATTATCGTCTTATTAATAATAATAATAATTAATGAAGAATATAGATTATATTGGTCCTAAACTGCATGCTATAGCTAATATTTTTGACTTGCTAATTACAATTATTGCATGCAATTGTCACCTGTCACTTTGGTATGTGCCTTCACATTGTAAGGAATAATCTTAAAATCACATTATATATATACACACTCCTTTTACGTCAAATCACACTTACTATATCTACTATATCACCTTTTTTTTTTTTAAATGCTCACTGCATTATTAATTCTACCAAACACCAAAGTAAAAAATACAAAATAAAAAAATACCATCCAACGTACCCATAATTGAATCAAGTGTTGCATATGTATGTCACACTCATGCATGCATGCATCGCATCTTATAAGCTTCACCATTTTGCTTCTTTAATTTCATTTCGGTTTTTTTTTTTGAAAAATTCTCAATTTTATTACTAAGTAGCTACCAAAAAGGGAAAGACATTAAACATGTATAAAAATAAAATAAAATAAAAATTCTGACTTTTTGGATTAATGAGGGTGTGCACAAGATGTCAAAGTATGGATGGGAGAAGGTGTTTTTGCTTAAAAGGCACACGACAATGAATTGATTAAATTCAAAGTTTTGTTTTTAACCTAATCCAAATTCAATGCCTTGAGAATGTAAAGTCAAAGTGGTAGGTACCTTTTGTTCAATCATTATTCATTCCCTTGACACGAGAGCATCAATTTTAAAACTCCTAATTTTCTATTCACTTTATTCACCTTTACGTTCCATATATTCAGTAGCGTACCCAACACACGAGGCCATGAGAAAATTTATTTAATAAATGATAAATAATAAGGAATAGTGCATTTTGTGCTTGAGAAAATTTCAAATGTACTAGATGTCAATGAAAATTCAAATTACTTTTTATCCTTTTACAATTTTGTTAAAAATAAGTGAGTTTAAATTTTACATTGAGTAAAAATGATAAAAAATTAAATACTATATAAAAATAAAACTCATAAATACATCGTCTTAAGATTTTAGTTTAAAGAGGGTGTCAAGTTCTTGTGTGTGGATTGGAATCAAGTTTTGTTATATTGATTTTTCCAAGTAATCTTCCCTTGAAACAATTCAAAAACATGTCTTGTAAGTTTTTTCAATGATAAAGATAAAAAAATTGATAAAAATTGAAGGTGCTGATTAAATTGAACAACCAATTACCTAACTGAGTTTTATTTAGAATTGGTTCTAATTCAAACTAACGTACTCTTATATGAATTAAGCGATGAGTTTAGTATAAATGATCCAAGATCCATTCTTATTAATATCTGTGTTATAGACAAATTGTATTATGTTTATTTTATGTATTAAATTAATTTGAACAAATTTATTATGATTTTACATATTAAATATTTTGAATTATACTTTTATAAATATTGTACTATTTTGTAATTAGTATGTTACTTGAGATTTATAATTTTTAATACAAAGAGAAAACTTTTTAAAATCTTAACCACTCAATCTAGTTTTCTCTAAAGTGGATTAAATTGAATTGAATCTAACATAAAAAAAATACGGAAACCCAATTTCACCCAATATTTTTTAGCGTTGGTTGAAAAAAAAATTCAAGTTAATTTGAATTGATAGAGAAGTTAGAAATAGTTGCTTTAGTATGAATATGAATTTATCATCTTAAAATTGATTTTAAAATCCATCCAAACAAATTATAAACATGATTTTGATTATCAAAATCAATTCTAAGTGTCTTCAACATGAAACTAAACATGCACTTGGATAATAAATTTGTCAAAATTCTATACAACTGAATCCAATTCGCAAACACTCCTAATATAAATTTATAATTAAAAATAACTCTGTTCGTTATCTAACTAACACTTAAAACCATTATTCATATGTTTTTTCGTTTATAATAAAGAATAAAAACAAGTTTAAATTTAGAGAACTCTACATAAAATATTTAAAGAAATTTAGAGAAGTCTACATAAAATATTTAAAGTTTAGAGAACCCTAAAAGATATATATAAAGTTAATAGAGATTAAAATAATACTAGTTTTTTTAAAGTAATATTTAATATTTTGGAAATTTTATATGGAAGCATATTTTTTACCCTAAATAACATTGCAATATAATATTAGAATCTACACGTTTTATATTGATATACGACTCTCTCACTCGATAATAAGATAATGTATGAATTTAGGATACACTGATAAACTTTTTTGGCTTATTTTCGTACAATTTTGGAATATAGGATGTGTAATTGCCCACACTCGCTCCAAGTAGGTTGGTCCATCACGGCATACATTCCACTTGATCTGGCTAGCTTTAAGACACAAGTGAACAAAAATTTAACAATATTTTTTTTTACAAAAGCACTTTTACGAAAATATCTAAATTCCAGTTTACCTCTTTTTTTTTTTTTCTTATAGTTCCTCTAATTTTGAAAGGTATTTTTCTAAGCACTATTTTATCATTTTCTCTCTCTCTCTCTCTCTCCGTTTCTCTGTATACTATTTAGAGTATGAAAATTTAAAAATTATGTATATTATTCGACCGCTTAGAGTATGAAAATTTCAAATTTTGAAAGATTGAAAAATAGACAACTTTTTAAAAGAACCAAGACCGAGCTCTAAGTATTTTAAAGAGATAAAAATATATTTTAGTCATGTATTTTAATTCATCAAATAGTTAATACCTTTTTATTTACTTTCTGTTCTAGATATGTTGTAACTAAGGGTCTGTTAGCATGATTCTTTTAAAAAAGTCTCTAGAAAAAAGAAAAATGGGAAACAAATTTGACTTCTTGATAACATTGAATTAATTTACGCACAAATTAAAAAGAAAAACTTTAGAAAAATTATATAATAAAGTTTCTACATGTTAACTTGCCTAAGTTAATTCCACCTTTGCAAAAATGTCAAATTTTCATATTTTTTTCCACACAAAAGTGTATTTGGAAAAGACTGCCAAAAGATGGTCCAAGCCCAAGATGGTAGCCAACTGTGTAAAGGCCCATGGTTCCTTTAAGTCGGCACCTGTTGTGCCTAAAAGGTTGCATAAAAGTTACTAAAATTGTACACAATTTGTGAGCCAATACAAATAATTGACATATGGAACAGCAGTGCTGCCATTCCTTTAACTAAAGCTGCTGGGCGCAACACCACACTTGGCTTAACAAAGGTCGTTTGACCCCACTTAAACTCAAAGTCCTGGAACACAATTCATTTGCTACTGTTTTCTTATAAATTTTAAAAGAAACTCATGTTTTATAGGTGAATTATAATTTCTTTTGCTATAGGGGTTTTAAAAAGTACAAGTACGTTTGTAAAGTTTCTATCAAGGTAACATGGCCAAGATATTGTTACGGGGTAAACATATTAATTCAATTGAAAATAATGTTTCTGATAAACCATGGTTACAGAAGTGAAGATAAACATAGTTTAGAATTCTTTTTGACAAATATTATACTCCTTTTTTCCCAATCAGGACGAATTCAACTGATCAGGTTAGAAAAGTATCATTCCTATTAGCCATCCAGAAACAGCTCTACTGAAGCTTCGTATATAAGGCTATAAAGTCAAGCCTTATATCAGGATGAAAAACTCAAAAACCATAATACTCCTCTAACTTACGATACAGTCAGACATTTCTGTAGACTTCTGTCATCAAATTGTACTGTTAATTCCCCAGGATTTCTGAATTTGCAACTTAAAACTCCTTCTATTCCTTAATATAGTAAATCATGGTCTTTTCAGAATTCTATATTACATCCTTGGATCTGGTACCGCCTCAAAATTCATGTTGACAGTGTTACTTCAAACCTCATTCAAATGTCTAATTACATCGTTAGATTAGATCACTGGGCAGGTGTTTAGAATCACATCTGAATCTCGCAACCAAATATGTAAAAATAGTAAGCTATTGAAAATGATCAAGGGCATGGACAAGATGTATGCGTAGGAAACCAGTCAGTTGATATGTCTATGAAATGTTAACAATAAATTTTATTCCTTCCAAGCAGAAACATGGGTCCGTGACAGAAGAAATAGCTAAAAAAGTATAAAAACTCTGAAGTAGTCTTTGGACAAACATTCCAAGGTAACTTTGATCCATACAATAGCAAAACATGAAATAACATCTGTCCCAAGCAATGGTTCCTGTCAAAAGTTAAAAACACATGAACCAAAAGATAGTTAGAAACTGCATAAAGTAAATAGAGATTTTTGTGTGTTCGCGTGTGTAGGGTGCAGGGAGAGGTTAAGAAGATCAACAGATTATGTAAAGGATATGAGAGTGGAATTCTACAAAGATAGACTTATAAGCATATAGATAGTGCTCCTCTGCAAGGAAAAAAATACCCGTTATTTACGTATAATAATGTACAACAGTTTTATATCATTGATCATTACCACTCGGCAAACCAGAGTCTAACCAGAAGAGCATAATGTAAATATCACCACACATCCAACAGAATTACAGATTCAGCTGTATGCAAAACTCACCTAATCATAAATCTAGCGGCAAATCATTTATTTATTGTTCGTTTTATTTCTTTTCACGAAGCTGTTACACGGATTCGGGCACGACATAACAAACTAAAAAAACATAAAACATGGTAAACAGTGTGTGTTTGTGTATACATGACAAAAATTAAGCTTAATTTGTTCACCATACTTTTTTCTTTTTTAATTTTGCATACAATTTTTTTTCCTTCGGTCCTTATTTCACATTTCTCTTTCTTTTCTTCCTAAATGTGTGAAAATAATGTTAATATAGAATTTTTGTATCTGAAAGACATTCAAAAAATACTAAGGGTGAAAAGACAAAGTTTTAAAAAGAGTTTTTCTCCGTTTGAAAAGAAAAGTTAAAAGTTGCATTCAATCCTTGTCAGCATGCCGGTCTGTAATACTATGACCGGATCCCACTCCTTCCGTTTGGCCTCGCGCCAGCACCCTGCATTTTCATCAGCATCTCCAACTTCCACAACTATACTTAGACACTCATGGTTCACACAACGAAACTGGGAAGGAAAAAGAGAAGGGATGATAAAGCAGAGTAATTTGCAGAGGGCACATTATGAAATTGAGTGGTCATGTCCTTGTGGCGAACACCGCTTCCATGTCGTGTCTAAAGAAACACGAGAAAGTCCGTGTTCACAGAATCAAAACCCACAAGAAAAAGGGTGCAAAGAATCCAAATCAATCCATAACCACACCAAAACAAACCATTTTGAATCCATTTTAATGGATGGACTTTAAATCAAATTCAACTAATTGGGATATTACGTTGGATTTAAAAAAAATCCAAAATCAATGACCATCTTAATACATCATCATTCGCTCAAGACATTGTTTAGTTAGCATTGGCCAGGGTGGCGTTAGCTCGTCATCCTCTACATGGCCACAACCAAAATGTCATCGGCACATCATCCACTACTCACTGTGAGCTTGACAAGGAATTCAAATTCCGATTTAAAATCAAAACTAAATTTAAAGTAGTTTAAAAAATTCAAACTAATTTTGTCCAATATACAGAAAAACTGGAAAAGAGTTACCAGGAAGCCAGAGTTAATAACATAATAGGTTCCTATTACACTTAATGTTTAAGTATACTCTTTCGCAGATTTATTTATATTAATTTCAACAAGTATATCTTGTGTATCTTACAAACTCTCGAATACTTATATTTACTGTCGAAACAAAAACAGAATAATATTTTGATTACAACACACAATGCCAGCCAAATTAACCATACTAGTACTATCAATACAAAGCCTAAGGTGGCAATCCTCAGTCCTAAACCTAGTCCCCATCAGCCAGTATTAGGTTCAACTATAAACTGCATAGTACCGCCACACTATCAGTATTCTGTACCGTTCTTAAAAGGGTAACCACATTTGCAACATGGTGCAGTATCAAGAGTTATTTTTTCAGCCACAACATAATCAGTACAGAAATTAATAACATAGTTGTATAATCATAAGAACTCTATCATAGACCGTGGAAAGGGATTAATCCCTTAACATAGGGGCAAATTGAATACCAGCCCTAACAATTCTAATTAGTAAAGTACAAGAACGTGAATCGGGCACCGGCGAAGAATCAAGAACCGCGAATCCATTAATCCTAGAGAGCGATCAGCGATGTGGCGAGAGAATTGACGATAAGAGAAAAGCGCAGAGGAAAAGAATTGAAAAACTTACAGCGAGAGGTAAAGGAAAAGGAATCAGGCATTGGCGGGTTTGGGGACGAGGATTAACGGTTGTTTGGCGTTGGCCTTTTGTTGTTCTTCGCGGATCTTCTGCATCTGAAGCATTCTCTCCATGACGAGCTCGTACTCGCACTTTTCGTAGGAGTGACGCTCGTTCTCGCACTTCCATGGGAGATAAAACTCCGCTTGCCTGCACTTGTTGAGAGGGATGAGCAAATGGGCGCACTGATCCCGATATGCCAAGGGAACCCTAGCCTCCACCATCTCCTCCTGCGTCGCTATCATCTTCTTCGACGATCCTTCAACTTCCATCGTTCTTTCTTCCACACACTCTTCTCTCTGTCTCAATTTCCTCCCTCTCCAGGGTTACATTACATGCTTCTATATACCCTTTGTTCAAATCTAAATTTCTTTTTTATTTTATAATGGAAAATTATTAACAAAAAAATTTCATCATTACAGTATGATGCTAATCAAAGTATTACATGCGTCTCATGATATTTTTAATTGTTTGCCTTGTTTAATTGAACTAAATTTAACATTTTTAATACACTAATAATGTTATATATATATATTTATTGAGTAGATGCATGAACCATAAAAATAAACAAGGATTCACCACACAATTATTCGTTTATTAATGATTATAGGAACAAAAAATCATATAAACAGTTAAAAAGAAATGCAGAAAGATAATTTTTGTAATTTCTATGTTTTTATACTTTTTATTGTTATTATTTATATTTTATTTTTAATACTTTTTTTTAAAAAAATATTTGGAATGCTAGTAAAATTAGGGAGCGCAAAGAAAAAAACAAAACAGTTAAGCCCATAATATAAAAAAAGTGATGCAAGTGTGAAAATGAAAGGATGCAAAGAAGATGAAAAAGAACGAGACAAAAATGAAGGATTGTAAATAAAAATGTGAAAAACAATGCATAATGCAAATTACATCTTGAATTGTGTAATATGTAATATAAAATTATGTTTTGAATTGTATATCTCAAAATGCAAATTTGAATAATTAATCTACAATATTAATTATATTCCAATTGTAGAATCGTAATATAAATGGAAGTGACCTATGGAATTTCATGAATAAACTATGGGAGTGCAGGAAGAAGGATCCCATGACAGTGAGGGAAAACTAAAAACGGCCCAATCTTAAAACAAAAACCTAAAGTAGAGAGAGTAAAGATGAGACCGCTGGAAGTGAAATGGCCCAGCAACAAATATGAAAAAAGTAAAAAACGAAAAACAGGTGGAGGAGGGTAATAATGGGGTGCGCAAAGTGAAATGTCCAATCCGAAATCTGAAATGCTCGACCCTTACCTTTTTTATCTATAACAATTATTCTTTCATCTTTTTTATATTTCATTTCATTTTTAATAAATATAATTTTATTTTATATATTAATTTAAAAATATTATAATATTATCGTTTACTAATATAATATCATGTATATTTATAATTAAATTCTTCTCATTAAATTAAATACATTTTTCAATTATATTATATTATTTGCAAAAAGAGGAAGTAACAAACAATCTACTTAAAAGATGGAACATTGCAAAAACCATGAAAATACCTCACATTGCACTGTTTTAACCTAGTTCTGACAACTGCATCTACACATGATACCAGTGGAGCATGCTTTGGTCCCAATTTAGTCATTGATTGTGACTAAACAATGCTTCAGATTTTCACAGAAAAGATGCAGATGACATGATTATTCAGAATACAAAATCTATATATTCTAATCTAACTGTTGATAATGACAACGTAGAATGAAGAGAGATTTTGGCAAAAAAGGTGCAGATGATATTCATGTTTAGTTTATTTTTTACTATTTTATTGTAGTTAGTTGGTAAAATTATTAATACAGGTAAAGTTTAAAAAATTTATACTTAATATATAACTTATGTTTATATAGCATTATTTTATTATAAAAATTGTGTATATATATGACATAATTTTAGATTTATCAAAATGTTGATTTTAAGTCATTTTTTGTGTAAAATAAATTATGTAAATTAAATATAAATTTGACTATTTTAATTATTTAATTTAAATTTAAATTAAAGTTTTATCAAGATAACATAACTTAATCTAATTTGAGTTTAAATTGTATTATAATAACACAATTTCAATTTAAATTAAAAATATAATAACTAATTATTACCAAAGTCTTCTGCTGAAAACTTTTTCTTTCACATAAAAAGTCATGTCAGATTAATATATCTTTTACTTTAAAACCAATATTATGATTGTACAACTTACATAAAAATGTGAAATTTTTAAACTTTATCTATTTTAATAATTTTGTGAAAAAGTTAAAATCCTAATTAGTCAGAACAAAAAAACCACAAAAGTTGATAATTACAACGTTAAAAGAACCTGAGAACCCGTACCTGCATTTACTGTTGTTTGTTTGTGACAGCACGCGTCCTCAGTCATATCCATTCACTTGTTGTAAAAATCTGGGAAAGAGGGACATATATGATGCATGCTCTGCCCGATAAACAAGTTTTTTAATAATAAACATTTGAATTACAAAACATATTTAAAATTAGTTTATTTTAAAATTTTATATTAATTTAATATTTTATCTTTTTAAAATATGTAAATTAATTTTATTTAATATTTCAAATATTATTTAATTTAAAATTAAAATATGTCAAATAATATAAATAACTCAAATATAATTTTAAAATTAATATATTAAATAAATTTTACAAATTAAAATAATTAAATTTATATATTTTTAAAAATAAAAAGCTAATTATATTTAAAGTTTGGGTTAAATATGTTTTTGGTCCCTTAACTTTTAATGAATTTTGGAATTAGTCCATTTTGAAATTTTGGACCAATTTAGTCCTTCATCTTTTAGAATACGTGGATTTAGTTCTTTTAATCAAATTTTGTTAGGTTTATTTGATATTTCGTATGCATTTTAGGATTGTATTTGAGTTGTTTATACTGTTTGACACATTTTTGCTTTAATGTTAAGTCAAATACTATTGTGAAACGCGCTTGAAATGTCAATTAAACTTAACAAAATTTGATTAAAAGGACTAAATCCACG
>Ga0099823_1002391_pt1 | contig 16895 bp, 5 predicted proteins | sample CowpearedBW_FD_76831 | JGI IMG/M metagenome (GOLD analysis project Ga0099823, IMG submission 76831) | Root nodule microbial communities of legume samples collected from California, USA - Cow pea red BW | ecosystem: Host-associated > Plants > Roots > Nodule | place: USA: California | collected...
ATATAATTAATTTTATTATTATTAATATATGTATATAATAATTAAAAATAATAAAAATAAAAATAATAATTAAAATATTGTTAGATTTTAATATTTTAAAATTATTTATTAATTATTTTATTTTATTTTTATTATTAAGGGTATTTGGGTAATCTTCAAATTTTATTTATTAAATTAATTTTTTTAATCTATCATATCACTCAAATCATTTATTTACTTCCTCAAAATTTATCTCCAAATTAACTTACTTTACCCTCTAAATCCATTTAAACAAACAAACATACATATTCATCTCATCAAATCAACACAAATTCATCTTTATACTCTCCTCCAACTTTATCTTTATAAACGAAGACAACTTTTTTTTTTCTTTTGACTTCCTTCTTAGTAAGTTCATCTCTTTATTTATAGAGAAGTCATATTCTTTGTCATCCACTTTTTTTATGATAGTATTGCTTCTCCAGTAAGGTTTTACTGTGTCATCCCAGATATATTTTTGTCTTATGTTATCGTTATGTAACTGATTTTAATACCATTTGTGAAAACTAACGGTAAGGATCAAATCGAATAAATTTTAATAAAATCAAGATCAAATTGAGATAAAAAAAACTAGAAGAGCAACTTGATATTTTCTAACCAAAATAAGAATAAAAAATGTAATTTAGCCAATATTTCTTTAAAATAATAATAAAAAATATTTTTTAAATATATTAAAAATATAAAAATAGAAAAAATATATAAAAGTTAAGAATGAAAAACAATCTTTTTGCTTTTGTTCCTTTCTTTGAATGTTTGTATGGTCGTTCACACGTAATCTAATATCCCAAAATAACCAAAATAAAAGTATAAGTAATATCCCAAAATAAAGGTTTAAGTATTTGTGTGACGATTCAAGTTATCTTAATACTCAAACCTTTATATTTCAACAATTGCAAAATACCCAAAAAAAAATGTTTCTAAACTAAAAATATCAACATTTTCAAACATAAAGTTCTTTTTTTATAATTACATGGTCCTGATTTTCCATTTTGGATGGAACTACGTAGGAGTCAAATTAATTTTTGTCAGACCAAAAATTTTAAAATAATATTTTTCTTTCTTTTTGTGCACTCTTTTATTTTTATTTTTTGGGAAATAAACATTTTGAAAATACTACCTCATTCTTGCATATTTAATTAAAGGTATCGTTTTAGGAAAAACATCATAAGTGCTAAAACCTTTCTTAAGCGTAACCGACTCTTAGACCCTAAATTCAGTTTTTAGAGTTTCTCATACCACGTTTTTATAACATATTTTTTGGTTTGTCATTCCATCGCGATTTCGGCTGCGACACATATAACATGTTCATTTTTTAGGTTTTGGTCCATAATGCCGACTAGTTGCAACAATTGAAGTGGAATGCTCACAATCCTAAATAAGTTTAGAATGAGTATAAATTCACCCATGATTTACACTATGGAACTAACATATTAGGCCTGATCCTACTTGTGGCATGACAATATGTATTGAAAAATCTAACTCGTCCCATCTCAATACCTTGACGAGTCGGACCTCGTCTATGTATCATCATAATTTAACCGTCTGATTAGTTTTTGCTAATGTTTTAATTGTAATTATTATACTATTTGTTTTCTATCGTATCTTTTTATATTCTATAGTATTTTATGTATACTTTTCGAATAAATTTTATTTTCAAAACTGAATTAACTCTTCTTTGTTAGTTTTACTATTTCTAAAAAATACTACCCAAAATAGCATTATAAAAACAATAATGTGATTTATTTTTATTACTGTTTTTATCTACATGCTTTTCATAACTATATATATTGTAATAGTATCTTTTATTATGATTTTATTTCTTATAATAACTATTTTTTTATCATTCAAAAATGTGCATGCACAATAGTATAAAAAATCCTTTAATTTCCACTGCTCATGTGTTTCCATGATATGAAGAAGAATGAAGTAGATATATCGTCTTGACGTGGAGTGAAGAAGTATCCCAAGTCAAGCCCGCCAGGAAAAATTCAAATCTACAACCGTCCAAACTCGGTTAGCAACATCCAACGGTTCTTGAGGGGTCTTGGAACATTCTGGAGAAAGAGTCACAAACCCTAACAAAGGGAAATGTTTACTATATATACCCCACACTTAACACTTTATTCTCCCTCTCCATACTCAACCTCCAAACCCAGCCGCGGTTTTAAACCTCTCAGATCTCTCTTCATCTGCCGACAAAACTCAGTATGGCCGGCAAAGGTGAGGGTCCAGCCATCGGAATCGATCTCGGAACCACGTACTCTTGCGTTGGTGTCTGGCAGCATGATCGCGTCGAGATCATTGCCAACGACCAAGGTAACAGAACTACGCCGTCTTATGTTGGGTTCACCGACACCGAGCGTCTCATCGGTGATGCCGCCAAGAATCAGGTCGCCATGAACCCTATTAACACCGTTTTTGGTAAGTTCTTTTACTTCAGTCGTCTAGCTATGGTACCCATATTTATTTTTATTTTTATTGCATGTTTATGATTTAATGTGGATGTTCTTATTGGTGTTATGAAGTTTTGTTTTTTTATTGCATGTGGCTTGGATTGGACTGTGTGACTTGAATTGGACCTTTGATTTTTAGCTTTGTTTTTTATCTATCTTTTTCATATTTTTCCTTTTTGATTTTAGTTAGCCTATGCATGTGCATGTAAAATCTTTACTTTGCAGTGTGTGATATAATGTTTGAGATGATGTGCTTGTTTTACTAGTGCTAAAAACTGAACGATGATTGAGGTGTCTTGCGCACCTTTTCTTACTATGGATTGTTGTGTATTGTAGTAGTCGTGATGGGAACACATGTTGTCATTGTTAAATTATAAGGGGTTTTGACCGTCCACTTGGTTATGTGCATGTGTATAAAGGCGTGTGTTGATGGAAATTAATGTTCAGAAGGGTTTGTGCCTGTAGATGCATCGTGTATTTGTTGAGGGAATTGGGTTTCTTTCATATATTGAAATCAGCTTATGTATTTCACTTTTTTTTTTTGTGAACCTTGATGTTTGGAGATTATTCACCCGTGCTTTTTGACTTGGAAGAGAAATTAAATATAAAGCACTTGTGAAAAGTTTATTCAAACATTACCTTCATTTTGACTTCTGTTGAAACATAATTTGACTGTTATTGACTAAGTAAAGTTTTCAATTTCCCCTTAAATGCGGCTATTGAATTGTCCTGGTCCCAGGTCGTTTTATTTTAGTATTTACTCGTTCCTTTTTTTATGCAGAATAGACCGTGGCTTGTATAAGTTAATGTGAATTACAGTGCATATGCTTATTTGTCTTCTTTCTATCTCTTACAGATGCCAAGAGATTGATTGGTCGTAGGTTCACCGATGCCTCTGTTCAGAGTGATATTAAATTGTGGCCTTTTAAGGTGTTTTCTGGACCTGGTGATAAGCCAATGATTCAGGTTAACTACAAGGGTGAAGATAAGCAGTTTTCCGCCGAAGAAATCTCTTCTATGGTACTTATGAAAATGCGTGAGATTGCTGAAGCTTACCTTGGCACTACGATCAAGAATGCTGTTGTTACTGTCCCTGCTTACTTTAACGATTCCCAGCGTCAAGCTACCAAGGACGCTGGTGTTATTGCTGGTCTTAATGTCATGCGAATTATCAATGAGCCTACTGCTGCGGCTATTGCTTATGGCCTTGACAAGAAGGCTACCAGCGTCGGTGAGAAGAATGTGTTGATTTTTGATCTAGGGGGTGGTACCTTTGATGTCTCTTTACTAACCATTGAAGAGGGTATCTTTGAGGTGAAAGCCACAGCTGGGGACACTCATCTCGGAGGTGAGGATTTTGATAACAGGATGGTGAACCATTTTGTTCAGGAGTTCAAGAGAAAGAACAAGAAGGATATCAGTGGCAACCCCAGAGCACTTAGGAGGTTGAGGACTGCTTGTGAGAGGGCAAAGAGAACTCTATCCTCCACCGCCCAAACCACCATTGAAATTGATTCTCTGTATGAGGGAATTGATTTCTATTCCACCATTACCCGTGCCAGGTTTGAAGAACTTAATATGGATCTCTTCCGCAAGTGCATGGAACCAGTTGAGAAGTGTTTAAGAGATGCTAAGATGGACAAAAGGACTGTCCATGATGTTGTTCTGGTTGGTGGTTCCACTAGAATTCCCAAGGTTCAACAACTTCTGCAGGATTTCTTTAATGGGAAGGAGCTCTGCAAGAGCATCAATCCTGATGAGGCTGTGGCATATGGTGCTGCTGTACAAGCTGCTATCTTGAGTGGTGAGGGTAACGAGAAGGTGCAAGATCTTCTCTTGCTCGATGTCACCCCACTCTCTCTCGGGTTGGAAACTGCTGGTGGGGTTATGACTGTCTTGATCCCCAGGAACACTACAATCCCAACAAAGAAAGAACAGGTTTTCTCAACCTATTCTGACAATCAGCCAGGTGTTTTGATCCAGGTTTATGAAGGTGAGAGAACAAGGACCAGAGATAACAATTTGCTGGGTAAATTTGAACTTTCAGGCATTCCTCCTGCACCCAGGGGTGTTCCTCAAATCACAGTGTGCTTCGACATTGATGCCAATGGTATCTTGAATGTCAGTGCCGAAGACAAAACTACTGGCCAAAAGAACAAGATCACCATCACCAACGATAAGGGTAGATTGTCAAAGGACGAAATTGAGAAGATGGTTCAAGAGGCCGAGAAGTACAAGTCTGAAGATGAAGAGCATAAGAAGAAGGTAGAAGCAAAGAATGCATTGGAGAACTACGCATATAACATGAGGAATACCGTGAAGGATGAGAAGATTGGAGGAAAGCTTGACCCAGCTGACAAGAAGAAGATCGAGGATGCTGTGGAGCAGACCATCCAGTGGCTAGACAGCAACCAACTTGGAGAGGCAGATGAGTTTGAAGACAAAATGAAGGAATTGGAAAGCCTCTGCAACCCTATCATAGCCAAGATGTACCAGGGAGGTGCTGGTCCAGACATGGGAGGTGCAATGGACGATGACGTGCCTGCTGGTGGAAGTGGTGCTGGTCCAAAGATTGAGGAAGTAGATTAAATTTAGTAAAATACCTGCTTCATCTGCCAATTTTATTCTTGACGAAGACTCATTTTAAGTGTTTTGTTTCTTGGATTATCGTTTCACTTTTATTCTATTTAGTTGTTGTGACATACAAGCTTTTAGCCTGTGTTATGGTTGCTCAGTATTTATCATGTTTTGTGAGTTTACAATACAGATCACTGTTTCTCTATTCTGGTTCATTATGGATGCTTAAGTTAATACCTTTTCATTAGATGGGTTAGTGTACATTTTTACTACGAGGCATCACATTCTGAGGATGTTTCGTCTTAAATTAAGTATCATGTTAGTAGGGTATTGTTCTGACATTGTGTTCAATTTGATAACCAGTTTGACATTGATAAAGTCCGGTTTTCTTGACAAAATTATGAGTTCCGATTTTCTACTTATTTTTTGTGCTGTTTTCTGCGTGTTTTCAACTTACATTGATATTGCTTTAATTTTTTTGTAAATAAGTGTTGAGTCATACTTTAAAAGAATATTTTAATATATTTTAAAACATGTATGTAAAAGACACAATAGGACCAGCAAAACACAGCAAAAAGTTCAAATTTCAAAATTATAGTTTCTCGTCTCTTTAAAGTAAAATAAATATTTGATTGATAATAACCTTTCTGCGCCGTTTAGGTACAAAGCCACCATATTATAAAAAGGAAGAGGGTAGTTTACTTCAGAATACAAGGTAAAAATACTCTATATACAGAAAATGTAGTTTATTATGATGTATGTGACATAAATGTCATCTGAAGTCTGGTGCGATCAAGAATGACGTATTTCGATTCTACTGAATGGAATAAAAAAACTTACAAGAATGACGTATTTCGGTTTTACTGAAAGGAATTAAAAAAAACCACCGCTGTATGTTTTCGCGACAAAATTTTGTTGTAGTATGAAATTTATACTAACTATTTTAATACATTTTATTTACAATCATAATAAATATTTGAACAATAATAACACGCTTCATAAAAAATAATATTTTTAATTCTTTACTCTTTTAATAAGATAGATTAAAAGGGATTAGAAGTTAAAATGATATTCTAGTAAATATGGAAAGGAAAATAGTGGTTCCATAAGAACTGTAAGACACAAAGATGTATCAAATAAATTTTAATAAAATAATACTCTCATGAGTCGTCATACGCATACCTTATATTTTTTTAAGTAAATATTTTCCATCCATTTAAATGTGTAAAGTTTTTCTCATTTTCTTAAATGTGTAAAGTTTTATTTCTTTTAATTTTTGTTTACAAAATTCTTTAACTTTAATGTTTCAATACTTCAATTTTTAACTCTTAGTCAATATGGAATTTCAAAATAAAAAAATCACTATTAAAAATATACATAAAAAGTAAGTGACATTTATTAAAAATATAAGAAAAATATATGTTGTCTAGTTATAAGTGAGAAGAAATGTGAAATAAAGATGAAAAATACTAGAATATATCTTAAAATGGTGATATGTAACTTCTCCACATTTTTACTATTGATAGTTTTAAAAAATACTAGAATATATCTTAAAACTAAAGATGAAAAATGACAACTGAAAGGCATTAAGTTAAAGAAAATCTAATAACGATAAGATTAGACACAATAAAGTTGAAACAAACAAGGTGTTGCTCGGGAGTAAATAAAGATGAGATTATCTGTGCTCAATCAAATTTACAAATTCAATAATGCCTGATTAGGCTTTTGTTGCAGTGTGAGTGTGACTACACCAAATTTTCACCCCAGCTGAAAGTAATGGGTTCAACCAGACTTAAAAGCTTGAAATTCATCACAAACTTCAGAAACAAAAATTGAAATTCATCACTTTCAAGTAGAAAATAAAACAAATTTTGGTTTCCAATGTTTGACCACATTAAAAACTTCATAAGAAAAATCCAGAGGGTGAAAACATTTCAAAGATACCAATACCAGAGGACACGATAGCAAAGGAAAACAGCAATCAGAAGCATAGGACCACACATATGCAAAGCATACTAGTACACAGGAAAGAGGTAGGAGCTATGATTCTAAATTATAGTTGCTGCTACACCATGATTCTTGGCATTGCAAGATGCAGCAGCAGTTGCAGTAATTAGAAAAATATTCATGTTGCTGCAATTGCAGTTGCAGACCAGAATAATGGTTATCATTGAAGAATGGATGGTGGAATATACAGGACCGCTTACAATGAAGAAGCAGAGCAATTAGTGGAGGAAAAAATTATATAGCAATACATTTGTATTATAGAATGCACAGTATGGTACAAAGTTTAGTAGAACAATGAATATCGGACCATGCTGGAAAAAGCCATGCATTTTTTCAGTAAGTGCCTAACTCAAGTTAACATGAGATCATTGCCCACATTAGGGCGAAGGCAAACACGAACTTCATGTTCTTCAGATCCTGGAAGAAGTTTAGGCACCGTTATCTCAAGCACAGAACCTGGCCCATCATAGTAAGCTTCTATGTTGGCATCTTCAGGAATCCGAGTTGGAAGTGGGATTTCACGAACAAACTCTCCAGGAGGGCAGTGCTCTGACAATGGCTCTGTAAGCTTGAAGGTTCTATCGTTTCTGGTGATAAATGGCTTGCGAGATATGCTCACACAAGAAACCTTTATGATGCCGTGAGTCACAGTATTCCTCCAAGTAACTTTCACACTGGGAAGATCAACGAATGGTAGACTGATAATGATCAAGTAACCTTGTTCATCCTCATAAATAGTTTTTGAAGCTGTAACTGGTCCACTCACATTCTTCATCACCCCACTGAAGTCATTCAGCCAGAGTGATTCGCTTGGGTGCATTACCAAATCTGGAATCCGATCAGATGGAGGATTAACTGCCAAGCAACATTCTTCATCATTCCCATAGAAGAAAAAGTCCTTCCTTTTCTTGCTGCTAATAGAAGAAGACAGGTTTATCCCATCACCATTACTGAGGTTAGATAGATGAGTTGATAAATTGAGCACAGGTCCATTAAGCAGCTTCTTTGGATGGGGATTTGGAACACTCTTGATGAGAGGAAGGGGTCTCTCAAGCTCAAAGTCTGTGTTGGGAAGATTCCTCCATGAACTGAAATCACTAGCTTCTGGTGGGATTGTGAAGTTCAAATCACGGCCAGTGAGTTCAATCCACTTCTTCTGCTCATCCTTATCAAGATTCATAAGATTGGGTGCTGGAACAACCTCAATGCCATGCAAACATTGAGGATTTGAAAGCCCTCTGTAATGCTTTCGTTGCATACGGTGGGATCGAACAAAACCCCGGTCGGCGCTGAATGGAAATGGACGCTCCCCTTGGCGGGAATGCCCATTCATGTAACTCCTCAACTGCATTTTACCCAAAGCATTCTCTGGCCTCTCCTTGAAAACCCACATGTACATGTTCTCCATGTCGTGTTGAACCATGAAAACATCAAGCTTAATGTCGGACTTATCGAACCCTGAAACACCATTGCTATCCCTAACAACCTTGGCCTTGGACTTCTCAAGCAATGCTGGCTTGAAGTAAAATCTGAAGAAAAACCAAGCACCCCATATGCTATCAAGCCGCTTGGCGCATTTCCTTCCAACTTTGGGGAGTTGGAGAAAGCTCTCAGCCTCGTATCCTTGAGCACCACCGAGACCAACATCCAGCACTGTATCAGAAGGGTCAGGATTCCATGGCTGTGGAGGGGGACTGCGCTCGACCGAGAGGGGCAAATTGATATCAGGTGGACATGAGAGTGTGATTTTGCCATTCATATCCAGATCCAGTTCCTGATGAGAAGAAGGTGCACTTGAATCCATGGACAAGAGTGTGGAGGGATGATGATTCTCCAATTCCATCGAAAGACAACATGTGAGAAGTGAACCACCCATTGGATTGAACTACCTCATCAGTTTGATGAGTTTTGCTTCTGGTCGGTTCAATGTTGCCATTCCAAAAACAATTGAACAAAACAACCTTATAAACACCGTCATCATTCATATCAATCCCCAAACCAATATCAAACACTCCATTCCCATTCTTTTATTAAAAAACCTAATTTACGAATAAGATAACACAATCCTAACACACCCACCAAAGAAAAAAAAATAAATTAAACCATACAATACAGGATACCAATAACGCTATCAATCATAAAAATCCTACCTTTTACCATGGATTCAATTTCAAAATTGAAACTATACATCTTTTTTACACAACTGCAATTCTTAATACTTTTCCAAAATATATTTAATTTCAAATTAGAGACACCCGAAAAGAAAATTGAAGGAGATCTTCAAGGAGTACCTCTGGGAATAAGCATCGAAAAATGAAAAAGATGAGGAAGCAGCAATGGCTAAGATGGTGGTCTTCTCCATCGTGTCATCCATACCATTGAATTCTACCCTAGACTTTTCTTATTTTTTTTCCTTTTTTTTTTTCTTTTAAGAAGGAAAAGAAAAGAAAAAATACTATGTATTGGTGAGGCGGTGAGTGTGAAAAGGAAACAGAGAGAAAGGAAGAAGCAGAAACGTGATGAAGCGTCTCACTGGAGCAAGAACCACGAAACAGGTTCCGTAGGTTAAACTAAAGCCTGCATTGACAGTGAACCGGGCCTGTTGGACCAGCCTGCCTTCGTTTGTCCATCACTACTACGCGAAAAAGACTTTTTTTCTTTTTTTTTACGGACAAAATAATAGTTTAAATAAAAAATAAATAACAAAGCATATTTTTAGTATATTTAATTTCTTCTCTTATAGAAAATATATACTGTGCCTTCAGTCAGTTTTAATACAAACGGTCTTTTAAACCAGTCAATAGTTTTCTCTTCTTCTATTATAATAAACTAGACTTAAGGTTAGATGAATTTTGTATCAAATTATAATGGATGACATAAAAAGGGTCATCTTATTAATTTATATTTATAAACTAAAAATATAATCCTATAATACAAAATCAATCTAATTAATCCATTAATATGTTTTGCGTGAATGTTGTCGAATCCACACATAAAAGTAATATTTACATGAATTTTAAAAAAAATATTTTTGAAAATAATTTAAATTTTTAATCTGTAAACAAATTTCTAATATGTTTGTGAAAATAAATATTTGATTATGAATAAATAGTTAGATTATTTTTCATCGAGTATTGGGAGAATGATTCATTGAATTTTGAGAAATAATGAATTGACCATCCAAAAAATAAATCAATGAATTTGCTTTATTTTATTTTGTATATTTTTTAGTGGATGAAGTGTATGAAGTAGATGATCAATCAATAAATAATTAATTGTTTTATACTCTTATTTAGAAAGTGTTGGTTAGATGGTAAATTATTTATCTTTTTTAATGTGGATTTTTAATAATTTTCTTTTATTTAATAAAAGGAGGTGTACTTGCATTATTTTATCATTATTCATAATTTTTTTTATTTGAAAACAAGTACTATTCTTAAAATTTTGTCTAAGTAACATTATAAGAATTACTATTACATCGAATATTTTTTTTAAAATTTATTAATAAATTTTTTATTTTATAAATAGATGTCAAGTGAGCTAATCTGATTCACATAGTTAATCATGGTTGGATTAAAAATTAGTGAATTTAACCGGCTTATTTTATAATAAGTAAAAAATATTGTAATTTGATTTAACCAACCACAGGTTGGTGTATTAAGTGGATTAACTCACTAACCCATCTAAATATAAAAAAATAAAAAACATTTGTATTTTTTTTTGTTAACTTACAAACCTTAGAAAAGAAAAGTAGATGGGAAATGAGTAGGAACAACAAAGGAAGGCAAAAGAGTGGTGGATGAGTAGCAAATAAGCGCTCGAGGAGCACTAAAGGAATGTGCAAAAACACAAAAAGAATGCAAAGGAACACAAAGTAGCAATGAAGGACCAAATCATAGGTGACCATATCTAATGGAGAGAAGATCGAACACCACCAATCCGAGAAGAGGCACTGATGGCTAGGACTCAAACACTGAATCTTGCTTCCCATCCTTCAAAGGCAAGTAGCATAGCAATGAGTGTGGGAGTGATGGAGAAATCAGTGTGAAAGAGGTAAACAAATTACGTTGTTTTTTTTAGTTTTGAAAGATAGTTATTTTAAAACATAACTGGGTTGTGGGTCTGCCTACCATAACCCAACTCAAACTTGTATAACCAGTGGATTAAGTGTTTTAAACCCATTTTGACTCATAATTGGCAAAAAGTTAAAATTTTCAACTCGACACGGTTCAAACCCATGGTGAGCTGGGTTGGCGCACAAGTTTTAACTCATTTTGACATGTCATAAATAACCTAGGATGGTAATGCCAGTTTGTCCCATTTTGGCCCGTCCCGTATTTGGCCTGCAAAAATTTGTTGAATCGACTCGCACCAATAAGAAATATGAGCTAACTTCTCTTACTCGTCCCGTGTAACATCTGGCTTGCTGGTTTGTAAGCCGACCGACATAAAGATTATTTATTTTTTAATTTTGTTATTTTGAATTAACAAACATAATGTGTTGCGTTTAAGGAAGAGAATAAAAGACATAATTTAAACGTAACTAATAAAATATTCATTCAATGTGGTTGTTAAGATTTTTCTATTGAAAATATGAGCACTATTAATCATAATGGTTAGGTTCACACATTTTTCTAAATATTTAATTAATAATTTTTTTACTTATATATACTTAATAATTACATATCATACTTATTGCATCATGAAGTATTTGTCATTCCATCTAATATTAATAACTTTTTTGCACTAAATTTATGCGGGTTATGCAAGCTAACCCACGTCATCTTGTCGTTGGCCTGCACAGGCTGTGGGTTATGCGGGATAGGCCAAAGCGAACCAATAGACTACAAATCTCAGCTTGCCCAACACTTTTTTTACGGGCTGACCTGCATGACCCACTTCACCCTGCATTACTTCTCCAAAATAACCTAAGCTTTTGATATCTTTAAAGAAGCATAATAATTAATTTGAAAGGAGCACGGAGGGAATTATCATAAAATGTTAAAATTTTTATGTTGGTACATGTAAATATATAAATTTTTTATCCTTTTTTTAATATATGATATTTAATTTTTTTCTTTTATTTAATAAAAGGAGGTGCACTTACAATTTATTATTATTATTATTATTTATAAATATTTTTATTTCAAAACAAAATATTGTATAAGTAATCCAATAAGAATTAGTATTACATGAACATTTTTTCAAAATTCATTATTAGAATTTTGAGTTTAGAGTTCATAATCATAAATAACTTAGGATGGTAATATCATTTCATCCTATTTTGGTTGTCCCACTTATGACCCGTTAAAAATGGGTCGGATTGACCGATTCCACATAAAAATAATGACTAATTTCTTTGTCTTATACCGCATAACATATGGGTCACGAGCCTACGAGTCGACCCGCATAAGAATTATTTATTTTTAAATTTTGTTATTTTGAATTAACAAGCATAATGCGATGCGTTCAAGGAAGAGAATAAAAAAACGTAGTTTAAACATAACCAATAAAATATTTGTTAACAACTAAACTTTTTGAATCTTGAATTTTTTTATTATGGCTATTAAGATTTTTTTATTGAAATTATGAGCATTATTAATCATAATGGTTAAGTTCACATATTATTCTGAACGCTTAATTAATAATCCTTATACTTATATATGCCTAATGATTACAAATAATCTTTCTTGTATCATGGAGTACTTGTTAGCATAAGTGACTTTGGTGCATGAATTTGATGAAGCAAGTGCACGAGATCATATGAGGTTGATGAAGAATTGATGAAGATGCATTGATGATCAAGCTAGAGACCTACTAAATCTAGAATTGACTTTAAGATCATGGAGCTTGTTATTTGTATTGTATTCGTAGACCATATGACATAGGTTAGATGTCGTTTTATCATGGGTGTGCCCTTTTTAATCTGTTAAAAGGGTTTTTAACAAGTTAAAAGGTTTACTGCATACAGTTTTGGTGTGAATGTAATCAATCAGTTGAGATGTTATTCAATCGACTAAATTCACTTAAGTAAAGTGAAATCAATAGATTGTACGGACAAATCAACCCGTTGAATTCACTTATGACCAAGCATATAAGTTGGTTTTCAGAGAGATGAGTCACAACTTGAGATTTTTTAGCACGAAAAATAGTGATACGTATTTTAAAACTCCTTCTCTCTGGATTATACAGTTTGCATCTATTGATGGAAGATCTTGGTTGATCTTGAAAGCATTTTTACCTGGTTGAAGCTAGAAGAACACATGTTTAGTTGGCTAGGGAGAGCCTCCATTAGGTTTGGTTGTTCTTGTACTTCTGTGTTATTCCTAGTGTGATTCTGGGTCTGTAAGTGGGATTCCTATAGTGTTAGGGATATGATTCTTGTGGGATTCACGAATCTTAGTGTTCTGCTTTATTCAAAAGTGTAATCTTGGAGGGATTGTGTAAAACTTTTGATATAGTACATGATCAGGCTTAGGTTGTCCTGATAAACTGGATGTAGCTCAGTTATTGAGTGAACCAGTATAAAAATTATTGTGTGATCCTCTTTCCCTTATTTTGTTCATCATCTAAATCTCAACAAAATCAATTAAATCAATCTTTGTAAGATGTGCATGTGTTTTCATGTTATCTGGTCGTACCTGATCGGTACTATTTTAGTATGGAACTAGACGATCTCAAGAACCCTCTGTGTCCATTCTTCTTCCGCTCCTCTCCGGACTCTTCCTAGATCTGATCGCTGCGTGAACTCCGAGGGTGGGAATACCTACATGCACTTCGACGCTTAAGTCAAATAGTGATTCGATATGAGGCGTATGTAGTAAAGTGAGAAAATCATACCTCTTTGTAGTCACTAGACCCTAATTTATATTTTTCACTTGACAAACTTGTTATTATTATTTGCGGGTCGTTAGTATTCGAGGATAAACTCTTTCCTTTCTGACTAAGATTGCACGTGTCACTTCTTTCCTTATTGACTGAGATTGCTCGTCTGTACATTGTCAAGGATAAGCTCTTTCCATATTGACTGAGATTGCTCATCTGTACTTTGTCAAGGATCAACTCTTTCTTTATTGACTGAGATTGCTCGTCTGTACTTTGTCAAGGATTAATTCTTTCCTTATTTACTGAGATTACGTGCTGCTCGTCTGTACATCATCATCCTTACCCAACTGGCCACTATTGGGCCGGGATATACCCAGCCAGGCGTCGGGCCGAGATGTACCCAGCCTCTGCACTATGCTGGCCCCTTTTCCTTTGCCTGCTGGGCTTGCGCGCGCATCTCCTTCCCTCTTCCTGGGGCCAGGATGTGGTCAGTCTGTCCACGTACAGATGGGTCGGGATATGACCGACTTGTTACCCATACACCAGCCCCATTCTCGTAGTGAACGAAGTGAAACACAAGGCTGAAATGTATAAAATTGAGTAGGAAGGAAAGAAATAGTGTGGTTGGCTGAGATGTTCCCACCATTAATACCTAGTGAGATGTGTCAAGATGCATTGAAAAAGATATTGACCCAGCTCGTCGTTCGAGGCTAATTTGTCATAATGATGGGATGTAATGAGTGGGAGTTTTAAAGGAAGTGTCCCGACAATCTGTAAGATTGGAGTTGAATCCCACGGTGTAAAGGATGCTTGTCCTGACAAAGGTGGTCTACTATAAATATGGGTGGGGTCTTGATTTGGAGTAAAGGATCCACCTAAGAAGTGAGCTAGCCTCCAACCGAGTGTATCCCGCACCACACTACTCTAGGTATGTCATCCTCCTCTGCTTATTATCCTTCCAGTAGGCATAGTGATTCAGAGAAAAAGTGGATCGTATCCCACTCTCCTGGTAGTGATAGTTCTCAGAGGGATGGTAACGACCCTATTGGTGCGGAGGAGTTTTTTGCCAACATGTGCCGTGACTGAGATGTACCCGACCAATCCTGGTCGGGATGTGGCCGACCTCTTGCCCTTCTGGGTTAGTAAGTCCACCTTCGTGTGTTGTTTTGTGTCATTTTTGCGATATTTATTTTATTAATGTGGGGGGATCATCTAAGGCGATGAAGCTTCCTTTCCCATTGATACATATATTGGGGGATCATCTGGTTTGATGAAGCTTCCTTTCCCATAGAGAAAATGCTAAAAAAGTATTTGATTGATGCACTTGATTTAAATGCGTGCGTGCTTTAGCGATGGAAAATGTAAGCGTAGAGTAATAATGATAAAAAATTATGCTTTATTTATTGCTATGATGCCTCGTTAAAACCTTCTTGACCAAAACCCTCAGGAAAAAAAGATCAAGGTAGGAAATAATACACCACTTATTCCGTAATTAATCCACAAATTGTTCGTAAGAAGTCTAAAAGTAAGTCCCTTCTAGGTCAGTAAGTCCACCTTCGTGTGTTGTTTTGTGTCATTTTTGCCATATTTATTTTATCAATGTGGGGGGATCATCTAAGGCGATGAAGCTTCCTTTCCCATTGATACATATATTGGGGGATCATCTTGCCCTTCTGGGTCAGTAAGTCCACCTTCGTGTGTTGTTTTGTGTCATTTTTGCCATATTTATTTTATCAATGTGGGAGGATTATCTAAGGCGATGAAGCTTCCTTTCCCATTGATACATATATTGGGGGATCATCTGGTTTGATGAAGCTTCCTTTCCCATAGAGAAAACGCTAAAAAAGTATTTGATTGATGCACTTGATTTAAATGCGTGCGTGCTTTAACAATGGAAAATGTAAGCGTAGAGTAATAATGATAAAAAATTATGCTTTATTTATTGCTATGATGCCTTGTTAAAACCTTCTTGACCAAAATCCTCCTTAGGAAAAAAAGATCAAGGTAGGAAATAATACACCACTTATTCTGTAATCAATCCACAAATTGTTCGTAAGAAGTCTAAAAGTTAAAAATAAGCATTTAACAAATTATCTGTAATAGAACTTGATATGTGAGGCGTTCCAGGTTGCTGAAATAGGAACACTTGACAGGTGTTCCAATCTGTATGCGTCCTTACTCACAACTTCCTTGACACGGAATGGCCCTTCACAGTTTGGCGAGAATTTCTCCTCGTGTTTCCAGGTAGCGTTTGCCATTTGCCACACCAGATTTCCTTGGTGAAAACACCTAGGTTTGATTTTGGTATTGTAGCAGCGCTGGGCTCTCAGCTTGGTGTATGAGTCTTTCTCTTAGGCTGTTTGCGTAGCATCTGCACGTAGTTGGTTGGTCTACATGTACAATCATTATGTCTCCCGAAGTTAACTGAAATTTCATAGCTAAGTGATATGTGGATACCACCGCACCAAGCATGTTCAACGAAGGTCTCCCTAGCAAAATATTATAAGAGGTATGAGCGTCAACAATAAGGTATCGAATTTTTACCATTCGCGTCATTCTCCCTGCTCCGAATTTGGTGAACAAATCAATGTAGCCCTTTGTATTCACTCGCTCCCCTAAGAAGCCCATGATTGGCTCCAAGTATTGCTGGATTTTTGCCTATGAATTTCTTAACTTTTTGAAAGTGCCCTAGTATAGGATATCCATTGAACTACCCTGGTCCACCAAGGTTTTCCTTACTATAAAGTCTTCAATCTCCACTGAGATCACCATTGGGTTATCGTGTTGGGTGTAAGACCCGTGAAAATTAATTAATTAATTAATAAATGCGGGTAGTGGAGCCTTTAAGGCATTAATTATTGATTGATATGATGTGGAAAAGTACTAGCTTAAATGGTTGAGAGTACTTTATTGTGTGAAAGGACTTAGGTTTGAGTCCTATGTATGCCAATTGTGTGTTATTTAATTTATTATTATTTTTAATAATATGCTTGA
>Ga0099823_1002392_pt1 | contig 16893 bp, 9 predicted proteins | sample CowpearedBW_FD_76831 | JGI IMG/M metagenome (GOLD analysis project Ga0099823, IMG submission 76831) | Root nodule microbial communities of legume samples collected from California, USA - Cow pea red BW | ecosystem: Host-associated > Plants > Roots > Nodule | place: USA: California | collected...
AAAAAAAAAAAAAAAAAAAAAAAAAAGACAATAACAACAACAATCAAACAATCCTAGTGTTGATCCTACTATCTTTTTTGTTTCTTCCTCCAATTATACATCACAACATTAAGGTATTTCCTTGTCCAACAATAGCTCTATAGTCTCTACAAATGTGGTTTGAAATTATTTCATAATGAGCTCCATGCGCAATGATAATCAACAAAACATGAAGATATTTGAAGCAAGATTGAGAAAAGCAACAAACAAGTATACGAGATGAAGATATTTAAGAGGAGTATGAAGAAAACACCGCCAATCCATATACAAAAATGAATATATATATATATATATATATATATATATATATATGTGTGTGTGTGTTTGATTAAAATAATACCTGGACATTGACAAAATACAGTGAAGATAAAATGAGTGTGAAGTGTGTTAAAGATGTTTGAGCTATCAAACTCTTTTATGTTGCAATGAAAGCTTTGATTTCTGTATTTAGAAGTGTTCATTCCAATGATATTCAACAAAACAGTGATCAATTTGGTCTGAGCGTTTAAGAAAAAGTTTCTGCTTATATAATGGCACCACAAATTCGAATGTCAAATAGATGGATGACAAAGGGTTTATATTACTTTTCACATGATTTAGTATACAAATACAAATTGTGCATGTCATTTTTTTGCAAGTAATTTGTTCAGACTCGGTGTTCTCTGTACTCATATTCCTTTTCCCTACAGCTCCATCATAGAATTGAAGAACAATGAACTTTTCTGCTTTAGAAGAAATCAGAACCAAGTTGAGGAGAAGACAAGACATAAAAAGGTACTTTGACCTCCTTTGAGAAGCTCCAGAACAATTTCTTCACTCTAATGCATTAGGTGCTTATCTCCTGAGATCAAACCAGAACCTGACGAACATAAAATGGCCTTTTAAAATTGCATCATCATTGTGCATTTTCTAAGCTACATAATTCCAAAAACATTTCCAGCAGCATAACTTTATTGCAAGGAAGCATGAGAATAGAATGTTTACTTATAACATGTTAGCAGAAGACAAATTACATGCACTGCTACATTTAATAGAATCGGTATAAGAAGTTACTTTCTCACTTTCTCTAATCAAATAAAAATATAAAAACTCTGAGAGGAAAAACTATCAAGATATTGTGGTGAAAGTGTGATGTAGATATCCAATGCCAAAGTCCAGCTAACACGAGATGGCTTATCTTTCTCTGTGTGCCGTTTTCATCCATACGATGTTATGTGTCATTCTGCTTAGTACTCAGTTTCAATTCACGAATCAGGATTCAGTGATATAATATTTTATTAGTTTATACAACCCGTTATAATATATGTCTCCACAGTATCAAACACAATCACCACATTGCAGTGGAACATTTTGCAAAAAGTATGTGAAACACCACTTCATAACATGTCCATGAACTCGCTGAATCTTTATATATAGATCTATCATTAATTCATTACATACATAGTTCAGAAGGAAAATAATAAATACAGCACAAAAAACGTTTCCGCTTTAGTCTTAGACAAACACATCATATAACAATGATAATGATAACAATACCTACAAATTGCACTATTGCAAGGCATTGGCACCAGCCACGATTTCCAGAATTTCGCCGGTGATCTTAGCCTGGCGCTCCCTATTGTAGACAATGGACAACTTCTTCTTCAAATCAGAAGCATTGTCCGTTGCATTGCTCATAGCACTCATTCTTGCAGCGAGTTCACTGGCCAGAGACTCCTGCAAGGCCCTCAGTATCTGGCTGTTCAAATACAAAGGCAACAAAGCATCAAGGATCTGAACTGGGTCTTGCTCAAACTGCAAAATTGGTGAGTAATCCGTAGTCTTAGTCCTCACAACATCTCTCTCCACGGTCAACTTTCCCTCCTTGGTGGTCAACCTGAAGAACTCATCTTCAGCAGCATCAACACACACACCGTTGATATCACAAATCTCTCCCTTTGGTGACAGTGGAAGCAAAGTGTGAATCACAGGATCTGACTTCACCAATGACACAAACTTAGTGTACAGAAGCTCCACTTTGTCAACCTCTTCACTCACGAACAGTGAGAAAACATCATCAGCTATAGCCTGAGCTTCCTTAGCAGTTGGAAGTGAACCACCTTCTAGAAACCTGTCAACCGGTATATAAGGCCTTCGAATGAAATAAGTGTTACCCTTTTTGCCGACACTTATGACAGTGTATTCCAAACCAAGTTCCTTCAACTCCTTAATTCTACTCTCAGCTTTCTTTATGATAGCGTTGTTGAAGCCGCCGCAGAGGCCGCGATCGCCGGTGCACACGACAAGTGCAACCTTCTTCACTGGCCTCACCTTTGTTAGGGGAATGTCTACGTCCTCGGTTTGGAGCTGCTCGTTGATGTTGTAGAGGACTTCAACGAGGGTCTCTGAGAAGGGTCTTGCGTTGACCACAGCTTCTTGAGCTCTTCTGACTTTTGCAGCTGCCACAAGCTTCATAGCCTCGGTGATTTTCTGCGTGTTTTTGACAGAATCAATGCGGGTTCTGAGCTCTCGGAGACCACACTGAACTTGGGTTGAGGAAGAGCGTGAAGGGGTGCATGAAGTTGGGTTTTGTGAAGGGAGCTGAAAAGGGTTGAGAACGGAGCGGAAGGAGAGGTTGGAGGGGTCGGAGAGGGAAGGTTTGGAGGACACAAGCATTGTGAGATTGGAGCAAGACATTATTGTTCGTTGATCTTGTGTTTGAGGAGATTGAGGAGGGTGTTGGTGTGTGGGTTTGGTTGCTTTATTTTGAGATTTTTTTCCTCCTTGTTTTTGTTTCTGTGAGTGTGAGAGAGAGTGGTCTTATCCTCTCCTTGTGTGAATGAGTTGTTTTGTGTTGTGTTGGGTTAGGATTCTCAATTGCCATGGAAGTTACAAGTGGAAAATGAGTGGAGGTGATGCTAGGAAGTGGATGAGGTTTGGAGATAACGATTTTGAAGTGGTGGAATGAGGAGAGAGCCACGTAAGCCACGTAAGCCACGTAAGGGAATTCTGTGGGTCCAAATTCTGACGTGGCATTTGCCAAAGGTATATGCGGCTGTTCGAGTGCTGATTCCTTCTCCGTTTAACTTCATTTCTTCTTTTTCTCTAAAAACTATCAAAACACAGATACGGCAATATAACAGTTCGTCTCCACACTGATACACCAACTCCTTTTATTATATTCTAAATTCATCACAAAATGTTTAAATATTTCGATAGAAAAGAAACATTAATTACTTTGGGCAAAAAATATAGCTGTATAATCAAATTTATTTAATTTTAAAAATAAATTGTCTTAATCAACTCACGTCAATAATTAAAGGCATCAAAGGCATCGCGCAAGCGAAACCAACGTTTGTATGCTTTATTAATAATACAGCATATAGACTCCATTGCAATTTCATTGATGTTAAAAATTTGTATTCAAGTATACACTGTTACAAGATATGTCTGGTTAAGACATCCGAGAAGGTAGTTTTACCATAACATGAATTTTTTTAGATAACAGCAATGAATAATATTTACTTTTAACAAAAGTAATGCAAGAGAAAGCTGTGAAAAGGCAAGTCCAAAGGATTGCTTGCCAACATGCTCTGGGCACATTCTTGAATATTACTTGTTGGGACATCAGAATTAGTAAATAGTAATATGGTTAGCATATACAATTCGTCACTTCCACCATAAGAAAAGAGACATTGGACGCTCGCAATAGAAAACTTGTGTACATGATCTTCATTAATTTCATGAACGAGACAAGGTCATTTTGCCCATGACCTCTAGCGACATATTTACAAAGGCAAGATACCTTCAACCATTGCGAGTAACAACAGTACAAAATTAAAGTCTCAATTCTTGGTGCAGCACGTCGAAAAAATTGAAGAACCCCCCATTATGTTCTTGTTAACTGTCGTTCAGCACTAGCAGCAACAGTATTAGATGCCAAGCAACAACAAAAAGAAGCTCAGTTAGTTCAGATGGTGCACCAATCAACAAACTTCCACATTATCATCATGGCGTGAACGTGCAAAATTCAATTGCACTCCATTTGACAGAACATTTCAATCAACCCATCGTGGCCTGACCTTTCGATAGTCAATCCTATTCGAACCCCACTTGCCAGAATACTTAAATCAACCATTTTCATGATTACCATCATTGCTTGATCTTTCAACAGTCAGACCTATATTTAAATTTGCCTTTGGTTTGCCAAAACGCTTCCTGGGTTTTCGTGGAGTGGTAGACACGTGAGGACCCACAGTTGGCTGTTGTACCATGTCTATGGTGTGTGTCTCCCCTGTGACAACTTTACCAATTGAGAAGTTTCTTGAAGCAGAAGCTTCCCCAATCATACTCGTACTGTGTCCAAGCATGGCCTTTGAAAGTACAGGGTTACCTGCCGTGCACGAGTCTAAACTTAGCCATGAAGAACTACTTCGGTCATCTTGTTCCTCATTTGTCAAAGTAATATTTAGAGCTGTATTATTTGTAAGGAGACCGCCATCGACTTGAGAAGAAATTGAGACCTCCTAACGAAACAAAGTTAAAAGAGAGTTAGAAGGGAAGAAAAATAAACAAATAATTAGCTGAGTGATAATATGAATTAGCTTCAGAAGAAGACTGGGGTCTTGAATCTTACGTAGCATGATAAAGGACTACAATGATCAACCACTAACTAACTGCCATGGAGGCTCTACTGTTATAAAAATACTGGCTCACAATGCATCAGATAGTCATGAAGCAAGAAGCAACAGAAAAAGAAAAGCAAAGAATCACGTGCAATCAATGAATCAGCTAGCAATTTATTTAGAGCTCAGATATGGCTCAGCCAACAGAACTGACAGGCTGACAAGGATAATGTGAACAATACAAACATTAAAATAGAAGTAAGCCCTATCAATCCATGTATGACTCAAACAAAAAGTTAAGTACTTTACAGGTTAAAGAGTTTAATTTAATACGAAAATAGTGAGTTTAGTAGTAAAGCTGAAGAACAAGGATAATTGCTAGTTCCACATATCTTAGAAAACAAAGATTTACCGGCCTAATTCTTTGAAAAAATGTTTTCCATTGTTTTCACATTTTTTACAAATATACTACCTTATTTTCATCTAATTTCTATTTTCAAAAATTAGTACAAAAAATAAGAAAGGGAATGATTTTTTTGATAATTAAATTTGAAAATGAATTTTTTTTACAAACAAAACAAATATTTTAGTTTCTCTTTTAATTTGGAAGACTGAAGTACGGGGGAAACTATACAAGAGAAGATATATGTTATTTCAAATCGTAATAATTTGTAAATTGTATTTCTCCTCCTTATTCATAAAATTTGTAATTTATAAATGCACACAGAGAGACAGGCATGCACAAAACTAAAAGGAAAGTGAGAATTTAAACCAACTACCTTATTTTGAACGTCAAGAGCTTGTTCACAGCCAGAACCATCCTCTCCTTCAGAATCAGTCATCTCCTCGCACTCAAACTCTACATGTTCTTCAATATCTTCCTCAGAATCACTTAACTCTTCCTGCTCCATCACTATCTCGGGATGAGACTGATCACCAATATCATTTACATCATATCTGGCAATGTTATCATTAGGAACAACCAAAGGATAACTTGAAGCAAGCCCACGACTGCTTGCTGAAACATTTTCCCCACCCTGCTGACAATGAGGAACGCTGTCCTCTAGAGGTTCCCTCGCTATTCCACTAATTACTACAGTTTTTTGGGACCCTGCAGGATCACGTGCTTTTGCCTGTCTACTTTTCACAGATTTCTCCCTTCCAGACACAGAACTAAGGTGAATCTCCAAATCAAGTTCATTAGATTTGTCAATAAGGCCAGAATATCTATTCGCTATTGCCGACACACCACTAGTGCCCAGTGACTCAGGCTGATTGGAATCAAAATTAGGTGATTGTGCATCATCAGATTTCTGAAGAAGTGGATGAAAATCAATGCCTCCAGATCTTAGAATGGAATTTTTAGACTTTAACGACTTGTTAGCACAATCAATGTGGCTTTGTTGCTGTGAGCTATGGAAGAGACTGAGATTTAACTGTGGTTGGCTTCCTGAGAAGAAGCTGAAGGAACTAGAAGTGCCAGAACTAAATTTCAATGGATAATAAGGCACATTGCCATCTTCAGTGACCTGGAACAAGAGAGGATGCATCTCAAGATCGGTACAGGTACCTTTTTCTACCCCAATAGATCTGCCTTCAACAGTTTCAGATCTTTCTAATTGAGAATTTCTGATAGTGTCTTTCAATGCAGGCTTTGCACCTATAACAGGATGGACATTTTCAGATTTCTCGCCATGATGATTTTGAGAAGCAAAATGATCTTCTCTAGAAGCAGCTACACCACCTCCAGGAGGATAAACCTTAGACGTACCACACTGGAACCCTTTAAAAGCAGTTTGAGAAACCACACGAACAGAAGGAGGAAGATTTACAGGGGGTAACTCAGGAGCCAATTTCACCAAGTGGGCATTATGTGCCCTCCTAGACCGATAGGGCCGACAATAGTACTTGGTGCTAGAAGTCACATTAAAAACTGGTTTCTTAGGATTAAGGGCGCTAGGAGCACCATTCATTCCATTTCTCAAATCAGATGTAGTGTGAAAAAATTGAGGTAGGTAAGATACAGACGGAAATGCAGATTGATTACCATTCTGATATTGAACTTTTCCACTTAAACCATAATCTTGAGTACCCCTATAAAATCGAATATTCTGAGAAAATGCATTGTGAGCAACATTTCCTTCTCCAGATGTAGTCGGAATGCGTTCAGAATAACCAAGAGCAGATGTGTCTGGCCTCCAATCTGCCAGAAATGCCTGGTGCACGTATGGTACATCTGAATAATCCATGGACTCTGAACCAGCAATTTCAGTATCACAATCCTGCAATAAATTCCAAAAAAAACCTGTGAATTCTACTCCTCGATAACCCATAAGAGAAGCCAGATAGACCAGTGTTATGATAGAAAAACCGGCAATGTACATGTGTAGAGGTGAGAAGTTTCGTACATAATAAACATGCAATTTAGAAATATATATATATAAGCATGCCGACAATTTACAATGATTTATAATTTCCTGTTAACTAACATGTGAACCAAGATTCCACAAGAGTAAATTGAAAACTGTACACTGTGTATTTATCTGTCACTTGTCCAAAGCCATTCAGGTAGTAAACAAAAGCGACATTTAAGAAGACTATCATGGCATCTCAAACACATGTAAGACCAGGGTGATAAAATTCAAAACAAAGCTTCTAAGCTCCAGACAGTAACAAACCTCTTTATCAGATATAGCTCGCCAACTTTCTAATGAGGCAGCCTTTAACTTTCTTCTTTGTGACTCGTACAATCTCCTCTTCTCCCTTTTTGATTCGTCTATCTTGTATGACTTTTGAGTGCCAAGAGCAATGCGCCACTGGCGTGGAAGCAAGGACGGATCTCTATGTGGAACAATATATTGCCATACTGACATCCAATCAAATTTATAAATCTTGAGTCCCTGTCATACATCATCAAGTCAAAATAATGCTATCTAGCAGAAAATTTTCAAACGCAAAATGCACTTGAAGTGTTGAATATGTTACCTCTTGAATGCATGCTATCTCCTCTGCAGTCAATGGGGAGGTTTTCATTCTTCGAACGGCCTGTATAGAGAAACCATGCAACTAATATCAACCATTATTTTATTAATTAGTGAGTATAGTATGGTTCCATATGTGCCACAAGCCTATAAATACAGAGCTATAATAGGCATATACGCTATAAAGTGAAAACAGATACAAGGTGCTCAGAAAGCATGCTAACCCCTTGAGAAGTCATCATGCCACTGGGATAAGGATCTAAATCAAAATAATGAGTGATGTTGATGTGATTAAGGATGTGTTTGGGTTGCAGTTAGAAAAATTAAGTTTTGTTGAATGAAACTGAAAATCTCATTCAACGAAAAAGCTTTATGGTTTCGCAGTCTCACTTTGAATGATCAAACCATCTACAGTATATAATAAAAGGGGCTACACTTCCATAAAAAAAAAATTGTGTACATATTTCCTTATGATTTTACCCTTAACATTGTGGCAACTATTTATTATAATAACTGTTAGTTACGATACACCTATGTTTCCAATAATGCACTATTATAAGGGAACAAAACATCAATTTGCAATGCACAAAATTAATTTCTAATTCATTATCTAGTAGCCATGAATCAGATAACTAAGATTCACATGCATGACCATTGGATTTTAGTAAAATGGGGGTGTTAGGAAAAACCAGTTTAACCAATCCACACCATAAACCTACCAAATTACATTTGCAAAGACAAAATGACTAAAACCAGTTATTTAACATAACCGATTTTCCCCTTAGAATGCAATCTGGTTCCTAAATACTAAATGGAGTTTATAAATTCGAAAAGTCTTTCAAATGTGAAAACTTCTGAACCACAAATTACATTTAAAAAAACCCAATGATTGAATGCGGCAATTAAACTGAAGTTACTGAACTGGTTTTCCTCCAAGAATGCGACCAGGCTCATAAACTACAAAAACTGGTTTAGAAATTAAAAAACCATTTTTAAAAGTCAAATTTTGAACCATAAAAATAACATTCACAACTCTCATCCTAGTGGTTGCCTTTACCAACCAGTCTCATTAGGGGAAGAACCTTTTGATAGAGCTTTTTCTAGAATTAGTTCATGTGAATGAATTATGCAGAAGACGACTTGTTTGAAGATTTAAAGTAAACACATTGGAGTAGGGAGTGCACTGGAAGATATGCATATAAACTGGATAGAAACTAATTTGAAACCAATTCATTAATACCAAACTGGTTTTGGTTAAAAAACAGAGTTGGTCATATTTTTAAAACTAAACTAATAATACAGTTTATAAATGGTTTTTTGGGTTTTATATTATAAATCCAAACCATGCAGACCCTTATCTAGCAATGATACCATATGCTAAGACTATGTTTGTCTTATCTGATGTTGTGTCTCTAATGCAGACCACATAGTATGTATTTATACTAATTTACACAATCAAATACATTAAATTTTTGCATAATTAAGGAATCAATGATCCTAATTTCCTAGAATCTGTAACAGCTAATGATTAACAAATCAGTAATAGTTAATGACTAGTTACAATCTAACACCATATATAAGATTATGTATATAAATTCACCTTTATTGGATTCTCTGATGCCTTTGAAGAGCAACGATTCTTCTGCCTGACAAAAATCTGTAACCAGAACATTCCATTTCATATTTAGACAGATAGCAACGTTTGATATTGGAATTGCTGACCTAAACTATTCAACAAAAACATTTCAAATTAACTCAAAACCTAGTAAAAAGAAGGAATGCAAGTCATCATCATGATAACAATTCAATTCTATGGAATAAGCACGCCCAAATACAAATGATAAATGTAGCGTCATCGACCTAATAGCACCATGTTAAAGGGATAAAAGAAAGTGTATCCAGGATACTGCTCTGACAACTAGGAACTTATTGCCCAACCAATAAGTTAAATATAGTATACTATGCCACCTATAACAATCATTAAAATAAAACCAACTTTCCAAAGCTGTATCCAGGACTCTAATTTGACAACTAAGACTGTTTATGTTTTATCTTTGAAACATGTTTGTTATAGTAAAACAAAACAGCTTGAAACAGACAGGAACAGACTTGTTTAATTGCTCTTTATTTTATTTTACTTTTTTCACTCCTTAACCTGTGTTTCAGAGGATCCTACTGTTGAGTGTAGTGTTTTTCAGACACTTGGTTTTGGTATTTCTTCAGCCAAAAGAACATGAGGCATAGAGACAGAAAATGGCAAGTAGTAACAATGTAAAGCCTATAGTGCTTTTGGCTGGAGGATCTCCATCCAGTTACTGCTAAAGGGTCTTTATTAATCTAACCAATAAACCATATCCAAACCATTTAATCATACAGCATTGTATGATGACCAATAAAAAAACAACTGATTCCAGTCTCAATATAAAACCATAAGAATTCTCCCATATGAGGGAAAATACCTAAAGGACAGAAAGCATAGCAAAAAAAAATTTAACATACATGTATCTGCCAAAAAACACAGTCTATTTACTGTTAACAAGAACAAGATAGCAACAAAAATAAAATGAAGATGATTCAACAGTCAAACTTTTGCCTGTCCCCCTCACCCCCAAAAAATCCTCAAAAGAAATTTGCAATAGTATATACCTGATGCTTAGACTTGCAGGGAAGAAAACGTTGTTGAATTGCTTTCCAATCTGTATTATATTCCATTATCCCTAAGGCTAGTAATCTGGAATAAAATTAAAACGAAGAGATGTTAACTCCATAAGCTTCTCATATGCAATTGAGATAATAATTGAGGTAATAAATCTTTATAATAGCAGACTAAAACAACTATGAAGGGAAAACAATTTGATAAGTAAACTACGGTTTAAATTAGTGATAAATAAAAAATGCTCTTAGCTCCAATAAATAAAACAGAGAAAAACAGACAAACAGGCAAACACCAACAGAACATAATAGTGTCAACTTGTCTTCCATCTCCACAAAGACCACAATAGGTGGTTGTCTGTAGTGTATATTATACACTAAAAAATATACTTCATGATAAAAGAAAATATTCTCATTAAAAGGAAAGTGTAGAAGTGTACAAAGAAAGAGAAATATAATTGAAGGTACTCTCTTATACACATACAATAATTCAAACATAGGACTAATGAATAACCAAAAGAGAACTCGTAGTGCATCAAATTCAAGGAACACACAAAAAGATAGAATGTTGAAATAAATATCTTCACCAGAGACATCTCAAATGATTAATTTTTCTCTGCTTCACTTATTCAAAACGCTTATTCATATTTATAACCAACTAAAGCAAATGTTGAGGTCTAACTGGAACTTTTTAAATTACTAAGCAAGCATAGTATAATAAGCAATCATATTTTCATTTGAGACAAGATGAACATAGACAGTAGAGTCTTGCTAGCTTTATCAAGTTTCATTGCCTCATACACACCAATACAACAACCATGTTGAACTTAGAGGAATAAAGAAGAAACACAGAACAAAATGTTTTAATGAGAAATCAAAATGGGAATGTTTTCGTATCATACAGTAGAATGTTTTACATAAGTGTTGAGTTTTTCAAGTATAGGTTATACTAGACATCCATATTAATAGGTTGATATTGGACTTTAGAGACTATTTCCTAGGCTACTGTTATTTGTGTGCGACTTCCTAAACACTACTAGAAATGAATTTTACTGTGTGATACATTAACATACAATTCTAAGGTTATTCACTAATATTATTTCCAGCAAGCCACATCAATTAATTCAATCTGGATATTAACATTCGGCATTAAAATTTAAACTCAAAGAACTACATCAATGTGTTTTGTCCTAAACCCAAATTCTAAGATAGTATCAAAACCTATCATAGATATATTGGAGATCCCTTGACTAAAAATATTATCAATTTATTGGACATTAGTGGGCGCAAATTTGACCTTGCAAGTCTATTTTGGTAGGTTGAGTTAAGTTGAAAGTCCACTTCCTAAGATGGTGTTAGAATCTAAGCATATTTTGTTAGGTTTATCATTTCACTAACTATTGGTTTATGATCAGACTACCCACAAATATCAAGCCTTACACTCGAGATGTTCGGTCCTCGACATGATAGGGTGTATTGAAGATGTAATATCAATTAATGATATGGTGAAACTATAGTATATAATTAAGTGTAAATCTTACATTACAAATTGGTTTAGTGAGGTTTAGTTAGTCATAAAATTCACTTTCTAAGATGATCCGTTAAAGATTATCCTAGCAAGATTTGTTGAGCATATCATGTCACCTACTATAGGACCACCCATAAATATTTATTTCCAAACTCGAGATGTTCGATTCTTGACATAATGGAATGTATTAGAGATTTCACATCGGCTACAGTGGATGCATCACCTTACAAACCAAGTTTGTACAATTAAATTATACTTAAAGTTCACCTTATTAGATAGTATTGGAGTCTATCCTAACAAGATTTGTTGGGTCTATCATACTACCCTTTGTCAAGCCATTATTGGATCATGCTCAAATGTCTAGTTCTAGGAGTGAGAGAGTGTCGAAGATCTTACATGGAATAGAAAAATGACCGAACTATAATATATTATTAGGTGCAAATCTTACCACACAAGCGAGTTTTGTAAAGTTAAATTAGACTTAAAATCCACTTTCTAAAGAAATTTGGATTTTTTTATGCTTTAGATGTCTATTCCTAAGCATGGAAGAGAATTGTGGTTGGCCATCCACTTTTTTCACATTGCAGATGTCCACTTGCTAGATATGAGGAGTTGTGTTGCAATATAGCATCAACTAACGATATAGTCAATGTGGTCCTTGTGAGATTGAGCAGTTTTCTCCTCACAAGCCAATTTTGTAAGATAGTACACCCTAAGCCGTATTCTAAACTTTGACAAGCTAATTTCATGAGGTTAAATTAGACTCGATTTCAAATCACAAAATATAGCCTAGATCCGTTACAGGGCAACCTGCATTTGTTTACAGTCTAGATCACTATTCCTAGGCGTGTGTGACAAAGTTATCTTGCCACCTGAATCTGTCCACACTCCAATTGTCCAATCATGGGCATGAAACAGAACTTGAAATATAGCCATTGTAGTCATTATAAGACTTGAACGATGTTCACATTACGAGGAATATTTGTGGAATTAATTTAGACCCTGAGCCAAACTCTAAGATCTTCTAAGGACAATGCAGATTTAAGATCGTTGAACATACTTAAAGTCGTATAAAAAGTTCAAAAGTTTACTTGCATACTTTAGACCTCCTACCTGTCTACATCACAGACATATGTAAACATAGTCCATGGTAATGTTAAATAAACAGAATAAAAATCAAGAATGTTCATAGTAGATCATTTAATATAGTTGGTTGGCATAATGAAGAGGCATGCAACTTACTCATCCTCAGAATCAGTGAAAAGTATCCTATTTACAACTGCTGCTGGGGGTGGATTATGTGGGAATAATGCTGGATTGAACAAGGCCAAAAATCTTTGAGCTAACTTTGCAACTTCCTTCGGCACCAAAGCAATTGACTGCTTCTTTGTACTTTCAACCAGCATAGCAGCCAATGTTTTCTTTGGTTGTTGTTGACCCGGTGAAGTTGAGACTGCATTAACTGCTTTAGCGGTGGTTCCACTAGAAATTTCACTATTAGCTTCAGCAACTGGTGAAGAAAAAGGAAAGAGAGGTTCCTTTTCAACAGGTGAATCGGAACAAGACTCAATGTATCGCTTTCGAAACTCTTGGGCAGCTGTAAAAGGAATTTTAAACCAATTCCTGAGTATGCAGAATTTATTTTTACAAACCAGCACAAAATGAAATAACCAGAAGAAAACTTGCAGTCTTTAAAATGACCTACCGGAATTAATGTCATCAGTGTAGCTTCTTACTAAATGAAGAGGAGAAACATCCAAAATAGATTTTACAGGGCCTCTTACAGAGGGAATCCAGAAAGAACTCTCAGCAGGTTGGAAACAGCTTTGCAAGTTCAAACCTTCAGAGGATCTCTGAATTGATTGAGAACACAAAACATTATGTGCATCTTGTGGAAGACCATATTCTTCTGTATTGGACTGGACCTGGACAAACTTTGAGCCTTCTTCAGACACAGATGAGCATGTAAAAGATGGAGAAAAGCAAACAGTGGGATATGGAACTCTTTTTGAAGCTAATATTTCATCACGTTTGTGAAGCATCTCAAAAAGCAAACCTTGAACCTGAGAAGCAACCTGTTTTTGGGAAGGTTCAAGAACTGACAAAGAGAACACCTGAATAAGAAGTTGTACATGCTCATGTATCAAACAGTGCAACTGACCAATCTGCAGGGGAGTGAACCCATTGACAAGACCATTTCCTGAAGCAGAAGACTGAAAGCTCAGAGAAGCCTCAGGAACCAAACCTTTTCCTGAAGCTAGAGTTCCGTTCAGCCAATTAGGCAAAATGGGGCGGAGTGGCCTCTTGACTTCTCCTAATGTTTTCTTCTCACATTGTGCAGACACCTTTTGACGCTTATTTTGCCTAGTCTCAGGTCGTCGTCCAGCTCGATCAGATTCTTTTCGGGTTTTAACCATTGAGTTGTCTTCAGCATCACTTTCCAACAACTCCTCCAGTTCTATCTCGAAGTCTGCATCGTTATCCTCATCATCATCAAGATTTTCATTTTCATGAGTTGAAAGATCATCATCCCCGCCCTGTAAAACAGCTGTTAAAAATTTTTTATACTCTTCTTCATCATCAGCATTTTGGAGATCATCATCGTCATCAGTTTCTTGAAGAAAAGTCTCAAGCTCATCAAGTGTAAAACTTGCAAGTGAATAACGAGCTCTGGTGCGCATACAGATAGCATCCTCATTGTCTACGTCTATTACAGGACTTCGAGAATTTGTTTTGTCACTTAGTTCTCCTGTCCTTGAACCATTGCCATCAGCCACCCTGGTTAGGTCATTGTGCTTCACTTGATTCATCTCTGACAAAGAGATCATACCAGAAGGTTGTAAAACAATTTCCTCCTCGCCATGTTCATTATCTACAGCAGTACAGGTTTGCTCCTTAGTTGTTACCTTTGATAACTCTGAACCTACAGATGGCTTACTAGTGACCACATTACCATCCAAACCATCAACTTCAGAGCTCAAACTTGAAGAAGCTTCTTGGGAAAGAGTTTCCTTTAGAAATGGGTTAAAATCTGCATCCTCATCTTCCTCCTCCTCCCCTTCTTCTTTATCCTCCTCAGGTTTTAAGGTCCTTCCATGGTTGTCAGAGGAAGAAAGTGCATTCTGATTCATTGCAAGGCAAACTTCCGCTGACTGTGAATTTGAGCCTAAAGGCATCTTAAACAAACAATATGGCTACAGTTTACTCTTAGGCTGAGATCCTCAGAGACATCCAAAAGTATGTGTAAGAGGCAATATCCATAAGACGGATTTTGGAATGACTACGGACCCTGAAGAAAGGAAAAACAGTAATAAACACAAATGAGGGCGTATAGGGTATATGCATACATCTTCCAACTCCAGTCACATCTAAAAGATGAATGCAACAAAAATCTATTTCAAAGAAAAAAATGATTTTATTGAAAACTAGAATGAAATCAAAACACTAAAACAATAATTAACAAAAAGGTGATTTTTACGTTCCCAAAATTCCAAAGTTTCCAAAAAATAAACAGTTAATATCCAGTCATATTAGCATTTATCAAGCATATATATAAAAAAAATAAAAAACACGAAACTAGGGATAGAAAACAAAAGGAACAAAGGATACAATCACAATAACTTGCATGCCACACAATATCTTATATAATTTTATCACTGTCTATGATGAGAATATATGCGACTGACAAATTATAACTACATTAGGCCAAACCACTTATCGGAGTATAGCCACTAACAAGATTACATTACTGTGTACATAGTGGACGCACATTTTGTTTTGTTAATTAATAAAGTCAATGCAATGGTATTCTCCAGCTCCTTCTCCCCACAGTTATCCTTTCTCCCAATGAGAGATTATGCATGATACAATATGCCCCAATAAACTCCGACATATAAGGAAATAACCTTTGATCACCCTTCCTCTAATCACAAACACTCCAAAGCAAAACAATTCCCACAAGCTAGAACTCTCAACATCCAGCAGGACCACAACGCAGCCTGAACCCCAATTGCATGCTAAGGAAATTAGTTCAGAAAGCCAAGAGCTAGTAATCAAATCCAAGTAACACGCGAATTGCGATTGATCGGTTATGATTTCAGTGCGATGAATAATAATTAAGAATTGAAAACAAGAGAAGGTGCATTGCGGAGAACCCTAACAACATAAAGCAACTTGAACCTAACCAAACAAAAAGAGGAAGAAGTAACGGAATTAGAGGTAAGAAACGCACGTGTGGAAGATGATAAATGCGTCGATGCTGCGACGGGCGAATAATTTGTGGAGCGAAATGAGTGTGGCCTGGAGGAAGAGGAGAGCAAAGAGCGACGTCGTACGACACTGTTTACTCGTCTTCTTTGTTTTGTTGATTCTGTGTTTACGGATTCGTTTACTCCCACTGGAACGGGAAAATTTGCTGGCTTTTACTCCTTCCTGTTTCTCTTATATTCTTCTTTTGTTCCCCTTCTATGCTGATCTTTCTTCACGAATCAAAATCCACAGCGCTGACAATATCCTTTCGTCCTCCTCCTGTTTACTCCTTTAAATATTTCCTTTTCAAGACTAAGGTCCTTTTAACTTTTTCTTTTTTACTGGGGTAAGAGTTATCTTTGTTTTTACGTAGTTCAAAAATTTGCGTTTTTTTTGTTATTATTTTACCGTAATTTGGTAAAGGTTTAATTACTCCGATATCTAGTTTGGTTTTAAAATTTTAAAACGTACCTATTAGTTTATTTCAATTTATTATTCAAATTCACAATGTGTAATAATGTAATACTTTTTTAAGTTATTTGCAAACGTCATTAAGTATTTTGTATTTATCCGTCTCTGTTTTTTTTGATTTTTTTTAATTTTTTTTTATTTCTTAATTAATTTTTTTTTGAATTTAAAAAAAAAATTCACGTGTCAAATTTTTGATGTGACATACGACATTGTCAGTAACACATAATAAGGTACTATCACATGTCAAGGTACCTGTCAAGTGTCATTATTTCAAATTAATCTCTATTTATTTCAATTTAGTACTCATATATATATATATATATATATATATATATATATATATATATATATATATTTTTATTTATTTTTT
>Ga0099823_1002395_pt1 | contig 16887 bp, 8 predicted proteins | sample CowpearedBW_FD_76831 | JGI IMG/M metagenome (GOLD analysis project Ga0099823, IMG submission 76831) | Root nodule microbial communities of legume samples collected from California, USA - Cow pea red BW | ecosystem: Host-associated > Plants > Roots > Nodule | place: USA: California | collected...
GCATTTGTTTTGAGCTTGCAACTGGAGATGTGTTATTTGATCCTCACAGTGGTGACAACTTTGATAGGGATGAGGTATGTGTATTTTGTTTACTTTTTTTAGGTTCTACACCTGATCATTCTAATGAGATTGCGATCCTTACCAGTTGTGGGAATCAATCTATGTATTTTTGGTTTGTGCGTATCCTCTCCCCAAAAATAGAGAGAAAAACAGTTTTTTTCACTATGTTTACTCACAAACTTTGGGTGTTTGAAAACTGCAGACTAGATAAAACATATGCTAGTATGGTAAGGTACATTTGATTGGAGCTGGATAAGATCTATTAAAGTCCGGCATTGTTCATGAAATGGGCTGTAAAAGTTTTATGGTATTATTCATGTTGATGAACTTCACGACTCCTATATTTTTGGGTTAGAGATGTTTTTTGGTCTTTGTAAATATGGATAAATTTGGTTTTGGCCTTCCATTTTCTTGTTGCATTTAATCCTCATAAAGTATTAAAATGGTCCTTGTCACCAATTAGTACTAACATGATATGCATGTAGTCTCGGCATGTTAGCTACCATTCTAAGGTGGCATGCAATGTGTGTTGAATGCTGCCTTAACTGTGGTCACCCTTAGCTTGCCTTAATATTGGCTTATCAGAGTTTGTTGTTAGTTTTAGAAAAGGGCTAACTAAAAAGGCCAAGCTAAGCGCTGTACTGTACAATCACCAGGATGCTGACTCTCAATGGATTGAAATCCTACTTTGACTAGATATATGACCTGTGTAGTCCTTATAAATCATGAGTAGTGTTCACCTTAGAAGTAACTTTTGTGAGGTTTATTGAGGCCCTTAACCCAAATTTTAAGATAATATCAAAACCTATTCTAGATCCACTTTGAGCCACTACATGCCACGCTTTATGCCCATTGCCTTGGGCATGAAGGGGCGTGTTGGAAGAAGGCCTGTTCACGTTAGTTGTGGCCTATTACAATTAGTTGTCGGTGTTTCATAAAGGGCTACCTATTGAGAAACTGGCTAGGAAGGCTGAGTGATCATAGTGTGAAACCACTAGGATATCAACTCTTAGTGGGTTGAGATCCCACATCCACCAGAGTACTAATGTAGTTCTTATAAAATTGGGTAGTTCATTTTACAAATCAATTTTGTAGAGTTGAGTTAGGTCATTAGTCCAAATTATAAGAACATGACATGTTTAGATGCATGTCATGTTAATAAGTGGTGATGGATACCATTTTCAACAATTTCAAGATTTATGAGGACCAACAACAAAAGTCTTATCCCACTAGGAAAACTCGTGTCAATCCAAATTTACAAAAGTGATTTGGGGGATGATAACTAAATTTAGTCCTATTTACATGGAGTATATTTTACCCTTTCATGATTCCAACTTCTTCATTCCTTGGTTGAAGGGATAAATATGTGGACCTTTTTAAGTACAACTTGTTGAAGGTGTTCTGAATTCTAACACGAAATTACTTGATGAGGATCATCATCACTCACAGCTGAAGTTTTAAATCTCAAATATAAGCTCAAACATCATCAAAACCATAAATAGGACCACTGACTGAAGTAATAAAACCCCTTCGCTAATAAACCATTTTTTAAAACTACCATTAACCAAAATAAGACATTTTGACTCACGGAATGATACATTTATTGCCCAAGTCAGCATCAAAACCATTTATGGAGCTCAATGAGTGCAAGTGCAACACTTTATCTTAATTTTTGTGTAACATTCAGTATATTTTTGATTTAGAAAAGCAAATTCTTTATGCATCAATGCATGGAGCGTTGAGGGCCTGATTGTATCTTCCAGCTCTCATAACGGCTATTCGGATCACTGATCTTGGTGAGCCTTCAGTGGAACATAAACTGACTAGCTCAATGAGCAGTCTTGGTAGATGATTCTTCTGTTTGTATTTTAACTATATTCTAAGGTTTTTGTTTTGTCATAAACAAATAATTTTATAAGAGAGGATAAGTTGCGCCTTGCCTTCTAAAATATAGAGAAATGTGAAAGGAAACAAATTTACAACAAAGTTGCCCTGTTTTACTAGGCAATATAGGATTAGGAATGTAAGCATTAGGAAGAAGGTTGGGGTAGTGCATTGCTGAAAAGATGGTAGAATCTTGTCTTAGTTGGTTTGGGCATTTATGGAGAGATTTGTAAAAGGAGATTAGATAGATGGAGGGTAGTCCAGGCCTTAGAAGTAGAGGAAGACTGAAAAACTGTAGGAGAAAAATATAAAAAAGGTATTTAGAAGTCAATAATTTGCTTTTATTTGTTTCGGTAAACAAATATTTCAGTGCTTACTGAATAAGTTCTTATCATAAGTTGGTTTTATTAAAGAGTAAATGGGGTTAGCCTTTTTCTTATGTAAGTTACCTAAGCTATCATGAAGAGCTTTCTAAAATAAGCTGAGAATAACTTTTGGACGTATGAAGTGTTTGTATCATAAGATAAGCCCAGATAAGTTGTAAATAAGCTATTCAAAACACATCCATAAGTTATGATAGAATATGATGACATCATTTCATACTTTTAGTCAACCCTAAGGAAAGGCTTTGCTATTGTTTTTGTCATAATTATCTAGTCTTGTTGAATACTAGTAATAGAAAGTAAATACATTTGCAACACCATGGGTTAAACATCAAATAAAACTCAAATCCAAATTCTAGCATAGAGGTACTTCAGCTCTTACATATTCTTTTCATGAGTTTGGTTTGCCATTGAACACTAAAACACTAGAAAGGATCTTGGATGTAGACAAATATTCCCAAGATCCTTTTGTAAGATGGAAGAAACATACATTCTTCGATCAATTTCACCATCAAGGTCAATCTTCTTCGACACCCAGTGTTTCAACAACTTGTATTTCTCAATCTAAATGTCTATGGATACTTGACTTAGGTGCTTCTAGCCATATTTTTGGCAATCTCTCTTCATTCTTATTTGTCTCTTCTCCAAAAGTTTCCCATCTTGTTAATGTCACTAGTGGATCTAAAGTTACATCCGAAGGAATTGGTTAATTTATCTCCTTCCTAAATCTTAATTTTGCCTCATACATTCCACATTGTCATTATAATTTAGTCTCTTTTAGCCAATTAACTCACTATAAATTGTTCTATAACCTTTGAGTCCTTTGTCATAAGGGAACATGGTACGTGTGTTTGATTGACAAAGGACATGAATTAAAGGGACTTTATTATTTGAAGACAAGCCCACTTGGGTCTTGTTTTTTAGTGCCAAGTTGCCAACCCCAAAGCTTTTGCATGATCGTTCAGGTCACCGAGTCTAGCCAAGTTGAAGATGATAAAGAAACTTCAAGTGTTAGACTGTCTAGCCAAGTTGAAGATAATAAAGAAACTTTTTGCAATATTTATGTCTTTCTTTAGTGAGATTAAGAGCCAATTTCGAAAAATAATTAAGGTCTTGAAAAGTGACAATGCTAAACAATATTTTTCTGTTTAACTTTCTTCCTTATCCTTATAGGGTATTTTACATTAGTACACTTGTCCTCACACACCACAAGAAAATGACATTGCAAAGAGGAAGAATAAACATCTCATTTAAACATCATACTCTCTAGCGTTAATATAAATGTTCTTGTAAATCATTGGGGAGATGCAATTCTCACTACTTGTTTTTTGATAGAGTGTCTTCTTCCTTTCTTGAAAATCAAATCTCTCCCTCCATTATTTTTCCAAATGATCCCTTATTTTGTATCTCACCTAAGGTATTTGGTTGTACTTGTTTTGTTCATATTGTCTCTCCTAGTTTAGACACTCCCTGCAAAGGCTATTAATTGTGTTTTTTGGGGATATTCTCAACTTTGAAAAGGATAAAATTGCTACTCTCCAGCTACTAGAGGATAATCTTATGTCACTTGGCGATACCTTTTTTGAGGACACACCTTTTTCTTGTCCTCCATGGAAGCTCTTCCATTCAATATCTTCTACTTGTTCCAAACTTTGGTCCTTCAGTGATTTTGGCTTCTTTTGCCTCCAACACAAATGAAAACTAGTCAAACATTGCTCCACCACCTTTCCTTACATACCAACCCAAGTCACAACCCCTCCCACTCTTCCTTAAGTCTCTTATGATTTAGATTCCCCTCCAACATCTTCCCTTGCCTTGGATCCTTCTGCATCAACTATTTCGCATGACTCCACTTCAAATTGGTCTATTGCTCATAGGGAAGGTATTTGGTCCACTTGTAATCTATATCCTATTTGTAAATTGAGTTATCATCATTTGTCTTCATTGTATTATTTTGTTTTTCTTTGTCTGCCATTATTGTTCCTAAAACTATTGAATGGGGCACTTGATAATCATGGAAGATGACAAGCCATGATTGATAAAATGTGGGCTTTCTGGTAAGCAACGACACATGGGAGGTTGTGCCTCTTCCATCTAGAAAGAAGATTGTTGATTGTAGATGGGTCTATGTTGTTAAAGTTGGGTCTAGTGGTGAAGTTGGTTGCTTCAAAACTTGATTGGTGGCTAAAGAATATACACAAATTGATGGGCTTGACTACTGTATACTTTACTCCCGTGGTCAAAATCACCACAAGTTGGCTTTTTCTTGCAACGGTTGCTATTCACTATTTGCCTCTTCACCAGCTTGATGTTAAAAATGCTTTCCTCCATGGTGATCTTGAGGGGGAAATTTACATGGAGCAACCTTTTGGATTTGTTGCTCAGGGGGAGTTTGGTTTAGTGTGTAAATCATGCTGCTCTCTCTATGGTATGAATAACATTTGCCTGAAGCTTGGTCTGGTAACTCCATTCATCTTTGTAGGCTTTTGGATTGGAATAACGTGAGGTAGATAATTCTGTTTTCTGTTGTCATACTTCTCCTAGTATGATGAGATAGTTACAAAAAATTATACAACTAGGATCTCTCAAATAAAGATGCATTTATTTAGCCATTTTCAGACTAAATATTTTGGGTTTCTAAAATATTTTTTGGTATAGGTGTGGCTTAATTAGAGGAAGGTGTTGTTATTTCACAAAGAAAATATGCTCTTGATATTGTAGAGGAGATAGGGTTGACAAATTCCAAGCCTATTGATAATCCCTCGGATGTAAATCAAATGTTGATGGTGGACCAAGGTGAAACATTTTCAAATTCAGAAAAAAATAGGAGGCTGGTGGGAAAACTCATTTATTTGAATATTATAAGCTTGATATTTCTTATGTTGTGTTGGTTAGTCAATTCACGCAAAATCCTCATATCGATCATCAGAATGTTAAAAGCTCCAAGACAAGAATTGTTGTATGAGGACAAAGTAAATGCTCAAATTATAGGGTATTTTGGTGTAGATTAGGATTTTTCCATTTACAAAAGATCCACCATGGGATACTATGTATTCATTGGAGAGAATATTGTCTCCTGGAAAAGAAAGATACAAAACCTTACTGCTAGAACTAGTGCAAAATTTGAATATAGATTTATGGCTTTGGCCCCTTGTAAACTCGTGTGAATCAAACAACCCCTTTAATGGTTGAAATTGTGACGTTGAGCAAATGAAGTTGTATTGTGGTTGTTGAAGATCCACATTGACTAGACATATGACCAAAGTTATAGTATATAATAGGGTGCAAACCAAGCTAGTTTTATTAGGCTTAAATTGTACTTTTTTAAGGTGGTATTAGAGCCATTCGGAGCTTGTCCGAGTCACGTTTGTTGGGGCCAAAAGTATCAGTGTTATCGAGTACGTGAGTTGTGTTAGAGATACCCCATCGACTAATCTATGACCAAATTATAGTATATAAGTGGGTGCAAATCTCATCTTACTAAGCTGGTTTTATAAGGTTGAGTTAGATATAAAGTTCACATTTTAAAAATGGTATCAGAGACATTTAAAGTGTATCCTAGTCAAGTTTGTTGGGTGTAACGTGTCATCCACTATCGAATTCCTCCCTAGTCCCACACTCAAGATGTCTAGTCCTTGACATGAGGGGATGTGCTGAAGATCTCACATCAACTAGAAATATAGTTAAATTTACATTATATAAGTAGGTGTAATCTTCATCTTACCAAGTTAGCTTTGTGAGGTTAAGTTTAAATTTCACTTCCTTAAGAATATTACTAGTACTTGTGTTGCTAGTGTTGTGGATCATTGTACACCATTGTCACGAATGTTAGAATAAGTTCTCTTGAATAGAATTTATTGAAAAGCTATTGTATGCATTGTGATGTGTATACATGTTTTCCTACTCTCTTACCTTCCCTCTCATACATTGTATCTAGATTGTATCTGAAATCTCCAAAGCTATTATAAATATGAGATCCCAAGAGAGGGAAGATCATCCTCGTAAATTCATTCTCCATTCTTTTGTATTTTTCTCATGTGTTGGATTGTGGAGAAAGAATAACATAAATGGAGCAATGCATGATATTGTGTATTCATTGGAGAGAATATTTTCTCATGGAAGAGCATGAAACAATGTGTTGTTGCTAGATCTAGTGCAAAAGTTGAATATTGCTTTGGCCACTTTTAAACGTGTGTGGATTAAACAACTTTTTCTAGAGTTGAAATTCTGTGAAGTTGATTAGATGAAGTTGTATTGTGATAATAAGACAACCCTTCATATTGCTTTGAATCTTGTGTTTCATGAAAAAATGGACCAAATACATAGAGATCCATTGTCATTTCATCATGGAGAAGCTGCTGTCCAATGAACTATGTACTGGATTTATCAGCTCTAATAACCAACTTGTAGACATTCTCACTAAGTTCTGAGAGGGTCTAAAATCAATTTATAGGTTCCAAGCTTGATGCCTACAATTTATATGATTTAGCTTGAGGGGGAGTGTTAAGACTATGTTCGTTATAATAGTGTACAACTTACATAAAGCTGTTTTTGGGTGTACCTATCATTAGGTTATGGAACATAGACCGTAACCTTTCTCTTTGAGACATTCTTGTCTCACCTTTTTATATATACACACATACATCAGCTGAGCATAGACTGACTGATTTTTCATCACATCGAAATCCAAGTGTAACCATAATTTTACATTTCAATTTGATTAGCATGTCATCCTTCTAGAGAGTCAAAGTGGTGCATTTTGAAAATTAATCCACGATGGATTACATTTAGTCATGATGCGTATTTTGGATAAGCATAAAATAAAGTAGATATGCATTTTGAGTTTATGACATGCCGGTAGCATAATCTTTCCTAACCAGGAATTTGTGTGCTTTCAGTTTGTTGACGTCAACTAGACATTAGGTAAAGTTAAATCTGGGAGGTCATATTCCTATGTAAAAGCATCAAGGCCTCTCTTAATCGGACTAACCTCATCACCTATTAATTTTTCTTATGAAATTTCAAAGCATTGGAATAACCCCTGCACGAGAACAAAAGCAATATACAAAACCCATGCTTCCAGAGAAGAGAGCTTGGCCCAAGCACATGTATGATAGTTGCTTTTACACAGTAAAACACCTATGTCCCCTTCCTACAATATCAAGACGTACAACAATTGGGACATGGAGAGAGTCAACCTTTATAGATACTGTAGTGATTTTCTTTAGATCAAGATACAGTAAGTTGTTTGGCGAAGACACATGAATGCTTTTACTTTATTTTTGAGTTAAATCTCTAACATGCCCCAAATGTATAAGATATTTGCGCTTTAAGCTTGGAAAATACACAAACCAGCAAGGAATAGAGCTTAGCCTCGTGGGTTGTGGCACCATATCCCTTTTGTATAATGTCTAGATAAATTTAACTTTTTTAGCCTGCCTAATCGTTTTTAGGCAAAAATTCTATAAAAAGAATATATTATTAGGCGAATTGATTGATTCAGGTAGGTTATGTTTCTGTTGGCGAAACAGTTTAGTTTGCGTGCTGTTTACTTATGCAACTTCTTGGATGTTCTTATTATTTCCATGGACGATATAGTAATTTACTTTCTTTGGAAATGATTGGTTAAATCTTTATATTATGTTAAGTTAACTTCAGTGCTGCTGACGTTTTGAAATAATTTTTACTTGCATTTGCGCTCCAGTTTTGATGTGTAATAATTTTATTTTATCTCAGGACCACTTAGCATTAATGATGGAACTTCTTGGAACGATGCCACGTAAGGTAACAATATTGTTCTATCCATTTCTTGGGTCTTAACCGTTGTGGTTCATTGGTTCATGATTAACTTGAGTGTGCGAATTATAATTCCCAGATAGCTCTAGGGGGGCGTTATTCCCGTGATTTCTTTAATAGATATGGTGATTTAAGGCACATCCGGCGATTGCGATTCTGGCCCTTGAATAAAGTCCTCATGGAGAAATATGATTTCAGTGAGAAAGATGCAAATGATTTGACGGACTTTTTGGTTCCTATTCTTAACTTTGTTCCTGAAAAGCGGCCTACAGCTGGTGAGTGTCTTCTGCATCCTTGGATGAATGGAGGTCCACGTCTTTTGGAGCCATCCGTGCCTTCTAATCACAACCCAGCTGCTGAAACTGCTGTTTTGGATCAGAAGAAAAGGGAAAAAGATGAGAGGGAGGCCATGGAGGCAGGAATGGGAAATATTGTTATCAATTCAGATTCTAAATCACTGATGCAATCACCATCAAAGAAAGCTTTCCAATCCACCCAGTAGTAGTTCATCTGGCAAGAGCTCTTTCCTGTGTGGCTGTTTCTATTTTCTAAGCATGCCCCTGCATCATTTCTCTCAATTATTGGTGCTCATGGGAATTGTTTTTGGGGGCATGTTTATTTCCTGGGTTTTCCCGAACTTCTGATTTGGATGGGGTCGGAGATGTTTGAAGCCAGGTGCCAGCTAAATCCTTTCAAGTCTTTGTCACTACTAAGAGCTCTCACTACTAAGAATACCGCTATCATATACACCCTGCCTTGTTTCTCATGCCTATAATAGTTCATAGATGAGCCTCTGTCAACTGGTTCAATTGACTTGTTTGTGAACGTTGTTCATTATCATGTGCTCTTGTGCTTTATGATATTCTTGATATTAAAACAATATAGACATTACATTTTCAGGAATTTCATTGACTAATTTTTAGTTTTATAGTGTAACTGGAATGTTGAAAAGTCAAGGAGTAAACAGTTTCGTTAAAATCAAGAATAGATTTGGTGGTTTTATTTTATTTTGTTTGGACCAATGGGAAGGGAAATTACTCTCATACAGAGGTTACGGTCTGTCATAGAATCTAGTAATGAAAGAGTGCAGAATCTTTCAATGAATGGGCACTAATTAAGTAAATTTTGTTTTTATCTGATTCTGCCTGTTAAATCAACCATTTTTATTATTTGGTTTTCGATACTGTAACTTTAAAATTGCAGTTGAGAGACCAAATCCTCTTGTTAGTTGGGTCAGCAAAACATAACATGCTCGTACTTCAAAATAATAGCCAATTACGAAAAAAAGCCAAATTCTGGTGGATGCATTTTAGTATGTTTATGGGAAGTGTTTTAACAATTGTATGTCATTTATCTCTGATTTTAATTTAATTTCAATCTTTATTGTACATATTTCAAAACGAATACACCTGCGATTAAAAGAGACATTCTTTTTGTTGTCCATGTGCATGCACATTCTTCTTCTAATTCATCTGATTCTCGTGCTGACATAGTGAAAAACGTCCCTGAAGACGAAGAGGGAGACAGAAACTAAAATATTAATAAATGAAAATGATTAGAGGGAAAAAATTGAACAAAAGATGAAACAATATTGTAATGTATGGGAATACCATTATTGGTGCTAAAAAATAATTATTAATCTAGTCAAACACGACATGAATGACAAGCTGAGAGACGTCTTTTAATTGTTTTACTCTAAGATGTGTTTCTTTTATTAATTAACGGTCATTTATTCTTAAATCTTCGGCTAAACATAAACTCAACCATCATCATTCGACGTTCAATTATTGTCTAAGAATTTTGTTTATGCATCGCGGTTTCTTTCTAAAGTTAAACACATTATTCAAAGGATCCAATGATGAGGTGAGGTTAGGCAGTACCTCTTATTACTTACGTAGAGGAACTGAGTGATGTCGTAATTCAAAAGGGACATCTTACTTACAAAAACATTTTCCAATATATAATAGTAGTCAAATTTCCTTCACACCCAAACAAAATTTTGAACTGATGTAAATAAAGTAATTTTTTTAATAGAATTTACCTTTGTAAATTTTTATCGTAAAGGGACAAATTTAAATATCATTATTATATTATTGTAGATACTACTACTGATCCCAGAACGTGGTCACGTGATGTTCTTTGACGATGACACCTCTGTATGCAGTAGCCGACAACATTCCAACGAAGCACATTCCGTATTCAATTTCCACACTCTTCACACCAAAATTTTCAGTTCATTCAATTTATTCAAAGAATCCAACTCCAAAATATAAAAAATCATTATTAAAGCATCCATACATTTATGACCAAAATCCGTGACTACGACAGCGATATTCATTTATATACCCAACAATATTTAGTATATTGGTTATCCACTCATTTTTATACCTGAATATCTGAAGAGGTATCTTCATCTTTCGAACATCCAAACATATAAAACAAACTGATATCATTTCCATTGTTTCTTTTTTCTTTACACAAAATTTAACAAATCTGAAACCACTGTGATGTATGTGTTAGCGAGGAGCTAACACTCATTCCACGTATTTATTCTCACAAGCCTTATTATTGACACCGATGTTCATGGTGGTCAACTAGGCATTGACCAACATTTGTCAGTGCCATTGTTCTTCACACTTCAACTTTATTCACACCAAATTGAATTTTTCTGTTCTTCATGCAGTCTAAGATAATATAAGACATATCACTGGCTGGAACAGAAGCCCAAGAATCCCATGAACTCGTGGTTGTTTATCATTTCAATGCTGTTCTCAATCCCAACAACACCTGAAAGAAAAAAAAAATGTCAAAATCACACACTTCCATGCAAGAATGTATTAACTGTATTAACAACAAAAAAATGTTATCAGCAACTTGGGTTGGTTTTCTTTACCCATTGTGAGAGCACTGGCAAAAATAACACCAGAGAGGATGAATACAATGATCGATGCTCTCCCAAGAAATGCAACAATTCTTCTAACAAAAAACTGCCCCCAGAAGCCAGCCAAAATAGAAACTGAGGTGAGGTATAATGCTGCAAAAAAACACAAGCAAACAGGCTATAGTTATTATATTCATGTAACTAGTAACAAGATAACATCATCACAAACTGAGAAGAGTTAATGTAAATTACCATAAGGAATGGGAAACCTCTTGAGCAGGTAGAATTCAACCACAGACAAAGATGAGGAAAACATCATCACAAATGTTGCTGTTGCACTAGCAACCTACAAGAAGAAATTATCAAACACCTTGCAAGGTGAGTATCTTGAATTGTGAGCAAAATTTAACTGTGTTAGGTCAATTGAATCTACCTGAGGAATGACACCAATCTCTAGAAGAAGAGGGCCCAAAATAAATCCACCTCCAGAACCAAGTAGGCCTCCAACAACTCCACCTACAATGCCACACAATGCACAGAATGCAAGGTTCACAGCAGTCCATTCTATAGAAGCTCCACAGATGCATTCAGAGTTCCCTGTGCTCATTCTTCTTTTGTGCTCCTTGTACAACTTCACTGCTTCATAGCCAAACACCAGAAGTGCAATTGGAAACTGCAAGAGAAAGATAGAATCACAAGTGCTAGAGAATTAGTCCAGTTGCATCAGAAGTTGAGTTTATGTGTTTATGAGTTCTATAATCTAACCTGCAAGCCAAAAAGCACCCAATACCATATACTGCAGCTTTCCACATCATTCTGCAGAACAATAATAGATATTACATTGAACACATTTTAATGGAAATGTGAGTGATAAAGAGAAGGAAAAAGGGGTGGGGCACTTGCCTTGATCACTTGAACTAGTAGGAAACATGCCCACACCACAACCAGTACCAGAATCCTCTTCCACCTAAGGTTGAGACATAAAATTTCCTGAACATTTTCATTGGAGAAAAAAAGTCAAGTATCCGAAATTTGCAGACTCATTTCTGATAAAGCAGAATGAATAATCTGAGAAATGTGTGCTACACGTTTGCATACCACAGTTGACTTCTCTTCTTTAGGAATCAAAGGCTCACATTTTGTGTCGATTCTAACTGCATAAACAAAGACAACACTCAATTCAGTCATAGAAACAGTAGCATGAATCCTTAGTGAATAGAAAATTTTCTGTACTATTTACTATTATGAAAGTGTACATGCCTGTCTTATCTCCATCATGGGAATTAATCAGAGTCGCGCGTTGCTTGGTCTTTTCTTTCTGCATAATAGCAAACAAAAATTAAACAGGGAAAGTTAGTAAGTGACTTTTCCCGGAAAGTAAAGTAAAAGACTCAGGTTGGTGGATTAAGAGAATTTAAGTTCATAGTATCAAATCATGAAAAATTGACCTTGTAAATAGTCTCTTCCTTCCACATCCCGATTCCTTTGAAGAAAGACCTTGAAGAAGTTCCTGCAGAAAGAATAAAACCAATATATTAAATGAGACAAAAACAACACTCTTCTATGACTGTGATCTAAAACTGATTCATTCAATGAAAAATGTTGGTTTCTACCGCACACACCTATGAATAGAATGATGATAAGAACAGTGATAAGCCAGTAAGGGAAGACAACACTGAGAGCAACACCAACTGTGATTCCAAGCATGAGCATAGGCTGAAACAGAAGCGCCAAATCATAGTCTAATATAGGCACCTCTTTCGTTGGATGAGGCACCCTCAAATTGAACCAAACCGATGATGCTGATGCCCCCATAATCATACCTTAACATTTACAAAAGACAAGTCAGCAACACAAAAAACCAGATTTTTACACAACTCAAAACACCAACCACAACCCACAATTATCACAGAAATGACCCAGATGTGACAACAAATTTTAACCATGTTTGATAAACCAAATCTAGAAAGTAACACAAAATATAAAATGTTGGTTCATAAGAGAAAGTGTTAACTGTGTACATTTAGAAACAGCCGCAGCAGATTTAGTATCAAAGCCAAGAAGAAGATTTAACATAGGAACGAAAATGCCTCCTCCTCCAACCCCACCAACTGTTCCACATGCAGATCCAAGAAACCCAATAACCGTCGCCAATACAAGTCTCCAACTTGGCTGCAAATCCTACATACAGAAAAGCACAGCACAAGTCAGAATGATTATTACATAAAAAAACCATCTTTCTAAGTATCAAAAATAATTAACAGTAGAAAAAAACTCAAATAACTTTTCATGATGACAGTTAAACAGCAAATTACCAGTTCTGATTTTCACTTCATAATTTTGTAAAGTGTGTAATAAATTGTAAAACATATTGTTCCGCACACAGACTTCATGAGTTGAACATCTCAGTACATACTAAATAAGACAGCACAAGTCATATGATTAAACTTTGTTACACCATGTTGGTACGCATTAACCCTTTTGTTCATAAATCACATACTGAGAAAAAGAAAGTGCTTACAGGCCAAACTCGAAGAGTTCCAGACAAACTGGAGGCTAGCAAAGGTGAATTTTGACCATGATGGAAATGGTTGGTGAGAAAAAGCACAGACAGAACAGCACAAGAGAAACCAGATACGAGATAAGCTATGAAACCTCGTGAAGACATCAGCATGGTGATAAACACAAGATGAAACGACAATGATTAATGAAAAATGGTATACTGTGTGTGTATGTTCTGTGATGTTTTAGTTGTGTTCCACATCAAACATAATAAGTGGAGGAAACAGTAGCAAATTTATAACTGCTTCTATTTGTCACACGCGGCACCTTATTACTGGAGGATGGTTCACAATATCACTTTTGTCTCCATCTCTGATTGATTGATTACTTTTTTTCCTTTTATTTTCTTTCCATTTTTATCAAGATTTGGTGTAAACCAGAATATCCTCTTAAGTATGAGGGAGGAATCATAATTTATGAGACATTGCACTGGTTGGTAAAAAGGGAAAATTTTTGTTTTTAAAACAACCTCAATATTTTTTTCTTCCTTTTTGGTTTATCATTTGAGAAAATAAAACTTATAAATTATATTTGTTAAAGAACGATTATTTGGGTAATATTTCAAAAAAATCAACATTTGAAAAGTATTTTTGAGTTTGATATGTGTTCTAAAATCATAACATTCTTGAATTATATTTATCATGACTGATCTTCGGCCAAGTTATTGGCATAAGTATATTATCGAGAAATGTAAATATAACTTTTTTTATTATTACTTTTTTTAGATAATTTAATTTAGAAATAATTAATGAAAATATAATATTATGTCGTTATTTAAAGAAAACTTATATAAATTAGTGTGTGCACTTTTTAAAATATATTAAAAAGTATAATTGAAACATTTATTATTTTAATAATTATTAAATAACAAATATTATCAAATTTACATTAAATTATGTAAATATATACATAAAATATTATATTTTATTAATTTTTAATTTTATAATTTTCATTATAATAACTAATATTTACGGTTAATAATTGTTTTACATATTATTAAATCAGTAAAATTAATTATGTTTGTAAGGATATAAATAGTAAAAAAAGTTAATTATATATATCATATAAGCAATTAAAATACAATCTGTATTAATTATGATAATAAGGAAAGGATATACAGAAAATAACAGTTACATTCTTTTATATTATATTGTTTTTAAAATTTTATTATTTAAATTAAAAAAAATAAAAATACACAGGTTCAAGTATACATGTCTACTTTTTTAATTATAATCTAATTAAAAATTAAATATTATAGTAATTATTAAATAAATGTATCATTAAATTTACATACAAATTATATAGAAAATAGGCATAAAATAGTTATCTTTTATTAAGTTTTATAATATTTTTATTTTTTTATTCTAGTATAACTAATATATAATGTGAGTAATCATCAAATCAATAAAATTATCTATGTTTATAATAATAAAAAAAGTAAAATAACATACAAAGATCAGTTAGATAATCTAATCTTTATTATTAATTATATTTATAAGGATAGAAAAGGTAAAAATAAACATAGTTTACACTCTAAGAATTACAAAATCCTATTACTTTTATATATACAGTAATTATAAATATAAATTTGTTACTATTATATATTAATATGTACAGTTAAGTTAATTAAAAATATTTTCCAATAACATCTACCAACCTAGTAGTGTAGTTATTTTTAAAAGTCATTATTCCTCAAATTTGTGACCATTGTTTATTGGTTTAAACTTTTTTTCTCCATTTTGCAACTCATTAGGTTAAATATTTGATTCTTTCATATATTAATTTTACTTATTATACTCATGCCACCTCTTTCAAAAGTTTTATTTATTTCTTATTGCACAAATTGAATACAATATTTTTTAATATATAGTCTCTATGGCACAAAAATGTCACTTCACCTTTTGATTATATCAGAGTGAGGAAGCATTATATGTACAAAAAGCTTTGTATGAAATGATTGACGGCCAGAAATAATTGGACAAAAACTTCAAGTGGAGTTTATTTGTTTTTTTAAGCATTTATTTTAAATGACCAAATCTAATAAAAGCAGAACAAATCTTTAAATAAAGAAATGTCAATAAACATATTTTTTAAATTTATTTAGATGATCTCACTATTTAAATTGGAAGTGTGTCACCTTGATTTCTATTTTTCAAAAAAATTCAATTATATTTTAATTTTTGAAAAACAATATTTTCTTAAGAAAAAATACTAATAATATTAATGACATATCACATATCAATATGTGATTTTTCTTTTATAGATGTTTTTGAGAAAATAAAACTTATAAATTACATTTGTTAAGAATGATCATTTGGGCAATATTTCTAAAATTCAAGATTGAAAAATAGTTGACATTGATTTTTGTTCTAAAATCATAACATGTTTATCATAACTGATTTGCATCCATGTTATTGGCTTAAGTATATTATCAAGAAATGCAAATATAATCTTTTTTTTTTCTATTACCTTTTTAGATAATTTAATTTAGAAATAAATTAAAAAATTAACTAAAAATAAAATATTATGCCATTATTTAAATAAAATTTTTAAAAAATATTGTGTACACTTTTTAAAGTATATTAAAAAAAATATAATTAAAGCATTTATTATTTTAATAATTATTATATGACAAATAGTATAAAATTTACATTAAATTTATAGTTAATAACTGTTTTACAGAATATTAAATCAGTAAACTTAATTATATTTGTAAGGATAAAAATGGTAAAAAAGTTAATTGTATTTATCAAATAAGCAATTAAAATAAATTTTTAATAATTATGATCATATTATATCTTTTCATAAGGGTGGGATGTACAGAAAACAACAGTTACATTCTTTCATATTATATTTTTTAAAATTTTATTATTTAAATTAAAAAAAAAATACAAATACACATGTACATGTAACGTCCCATTTAATTAATAAACCAAATTAAAAGGAAACGTCACATAGAATAATATGTTAAGCAATCATGGAGTACAATCACAGCTCTGTATAGTAACCAAGGCACACCACAATGCCAAAATAAAACATAGAGGAATAACGACAAAGTTTTCAAAAAAAGAAGCCGAAAGGCTAGACAATACATGGGCCATTGCCCTAAAAGAAAGCCCAATCGGCACAAGAAGTCCAGCCCAGGAAGACTATGCAGTGGATTCATCTCTCCCTTGTTGACCACGATTTCCTCTCGTATATGCTCCCATCAATAAATTGATGATCATCGCAAAAGTAGGAGAACAACATACAAGCAATCAAACAAGCAAAGGGTAAGCTAGAGCCAAAAAGATTTTCATCATGCAATCAGGTATACTTTCA
>Ga0099823_1002404_pt1 | contig 16869 bp, 11 predicted proteins | sample CowpearedBW_FD_76831 | JGI IMG/M metagenome (GOLD analysis project Ga0099823, IMG submission 76831) | Root nodule microbial communities of legume samples collected from California, USA - Cow pea red BW | ecosystem: Host-associated > Plants > Roots > Nodule | place: USA: California | collected...
AATATAAAAAAAATATATATATATATATATATATATATATATATATATATATATTATCAATCAGATCCAAAAACAATTTTAGTGTTAGAAGTTATTCCAACCTTAAAAGTTTCTAGAACATTTTGGAACCCCTGTCGGAGAGGCTAGTCTTTTTTTTATTGCTTCAAAATTCAACTTACGCTACTTTTCTATTCAAAATATGATGATTTTTCCATTAGAATGTAAGGGCAAAAATGTCATGGTCAATTTTCTCAAGAATCTAAGTCAAAGTTTAATTCGATAAATTGAAATTTAATCAATCAAGTAATTGATTTTATAATTTTGTACCACAGATTAAAAGGAGAAGCAATACTTGGTTAAAAAAGGACTCTGTGTTTGTTTGATTTTCAGCTTCAAATCCTTTCTAGGATTTCTAGGTGATACACTCCGAAACATTTATATCATGACAGTGATACACTCTGAAACACTCTTTTCGAACACAATTTTATCTTTATAAAACCATGACTCTATTAGATAAATGGGTGTCATTCCTTTATCAGTGTAACAGTATTTCAACAATCCAATTCATGTCTCAATTTGAATAGTAAGAGGAAAGTAGTGATGATGGCAAGTGCTTACAAGTTAATAAATGAGACAAAATGGGATTTTTTTCTATCAGGCTTTTATGGCTAATAACTATTTCTGAGGTTGCAAGGACCACACAACCTGGTTTCATTGGATTCTAACCATATCCATTCTTTCAAAACCCATCCATGTTTCCATCACTTAATCAACACAGTCAATGAACACAATGCTTTTCTTCAGCACTCAACCTAGATCAGAGTCTAGAGTTGAGGACAGTAACTAGTGTCAACCTAATCTCTCTCTTGTTTTGTTAACTTATTAAGTTACTGTATTTTTAGAATTCTTCTTCCTGCAATGCCAGGAACCATCATGGTTTCAGGTACTAACTTTCATTTAGAGTACTGAATCCCAGAATCCCAGATGATTTTTTTTTTCTCTCTCACTTCTCTATTCATTTTACAGTACTGGAATTCATGGATCTTCCATTATCTTCTCCAACATCCATAAGGGGTATGTTCTTGCTTTTGAATTTTTGTAGCTATCTCAATTCTCTCCCCTTAAGCACATTCTTAAGGCCAATTATAACAAGTTCAGTGGTGAATGCATGCAGCTTCCTTGGGGAGAATAGAGTACCAAGTGAATGACAAGGAAAACTTATCTTTGTGAGATTGTATACCTTGTTTATGTGATATGTGGTCATAACAATTTCTAGGTTATAATCTGTTCTGTTGTATATTGTTCAGCCCCATAACTAGCATCCGTGATGATTTGATTTTCAAAATTCAGGATGCTGAGGGGAATGAAATATCACGTACAGGTTGTTTTTCAGTACACATCCTATTTGAACTGGCCTTTTCAAAATCAGACACAGTAACTTCATTAACTAATGAACAAATGGCAGGTATTCAAATAAAGTTGATTTTAGAAAAAGGTGTTTTGGAAGACAAGTTTCCACTTGGTGGTGGCCATCTGCGTTTGAAATTGCAAGTCATCCTTAGTGATGAAGAGCGCGATAGAATTCGTTCATTGGTACCGATTCATTTTTCTCATGCAGTTTGTAATGAATGCACTCATGCTTAAGAACTTTCTTCAGCATTTGATATGTGCCTCAATTAGCATTGATTTGAATGCTATTAACTTGTAGAGACAGCATTTTGAGGTTGTGCTATTGACTTCTGACATATTTACTTTTGCAGAGACAATCTGCATTAAAGAAAAAACATGATGAGCTTCTTAGTGGTGGCCGAAGAGGAGCAGAAAGCGAAAGCAGAGCTGTTCTTGGCAATGCTGAATTACCCTTCCGCAGAAATGATGAGGTCTCAGGTTTGATATTACTCAGCTGATTAAAGAAGCAATGAAAACTTAAAGCAGAAACACAGTAATAAGAACATTAATGAGTAAAAATCTACAGAAACTGAATAGTTATGATGAATCACATCCTACATTCCCTCAAAGGCTCTTTCCTGATGTTTTAAGTGCTCCATCTTCTCAAGAATCACCAAAGAAACACCTTCAACAAGAAGCTGGTTCCCGTGATGAGAAGGAATCTGATACTAGGACTCAGCTTGAACACAAACAGCTAAAACCAGTTAAGGATGAACTGATTTGCTTCAGTCTATTTTTAGACCAACAAGGAGACATTGGAAAATATAGTGTTGTTTGTTTAATGGTCATTTTACATGTTTTAGAACATTGCAGATGAATATAAGGAGTCCTCATCCACAAAACCTGTGTCACAACAAAAGGGTAAGAAGCCTGCTTATCAGTCACCATCTGAGAAACATCCTCAAAGAGCTACTGGTTCAGAAGAAATTGCAGTTTTTTTTGGGACAGAAAAAAATGATGCTCCGGCTAGTAATGTGGTACAGCCAAATGAAGAGGAAGGTGGCCCTCAACATTCTGAGAAGAGAGCCTCACTGGGGAGAATTCCAAGTAATGTGAGGAAGATGATAAGTGCCTTTGAAGGTGGATCTGCTCAGGTATAGTAAAGTATCATCAGCATATTATTGAAAACTCTTCAACAAATGAAGTTCAACATGGAACTTGTCTTAAAACAGGATAAGAGATCTCAGATTAAACCACCTCCAACAAAACAGCAACAAAGTTCAAATGAAAGAAGATATTCTTCTAAGACTCAGCATTTGGAGAAAGATAAGTCAGAGAAGACAGAACCAGCAGACTTGCATGAAAGGGTGAAAAGTTCATCCCTGGTAAGAGACTTGAAACCTTACAAGATGCAACTCTACCTCATCCTCAAGTGGATTTCAATTAGATTAATAGATTTTCTTCTTACTATTTTTGTGAAATTGAATCAATTATTATATTTTATTTACTTATTTTGTAACAGAATGAAGCACATGTTGGAACTGGAACTGAGGGGAGCAAGCATGAACGGAAAGTGGAAACTAAAGATTCAAAGCCCAAGACCTCTGATAACAATGGAGATGAAAATTCTGGAGGTCCATTTAATCAGGTTATTATCTACTTTCAGTTTAAGAGAATCTTTGTTGTCTAGCATGAAAATTTTAATTTTAGACCTTGGAAGTGGTACGCCAGGTAAATTATCACTATTTCTATATATGCATCACTGCCCCCAAGTAAGCATTGAGTTTCAATAAACAATGTTGCATTTATCTATCTTGTGTTTCAATAGGTGTTAAGTCTTAAACATAATTTAGAACAGGTTGTTCTTTCTCCTCTATTTTACAATATGCTTATATGTCCTTGTCCACACATCTTCACTTTTCAGGTAGTAAAAGTTGCAATCATTGTAGGATTTGGATTACTTGTTCTCCTAACCAGAAAAAGAAGAAAGAGGTATGAAAATTATGCGATTTCCTAGTTATATTTCTTTTACTTTGATCCTGTTAATTATATCATGTCATGAATCAAATACACTTGGAAACTGAAACAATGTAAACCTATTTGCTGGTACAGTTTATGGATTTTGTTAATGAAATCATTCTTCATAACATATTACTGTGGTCTGGAGCAACTTTCTGTGACAGTTGTTTCTGCAGCATGATCCAAATTGTTCTGCTTCTTCCTTTTGTATGTTGGCAAATTCTAATAGAAACTAAGTAAGAACTATGGACTTAGATTTACAACATCCTACAGAGCTAGATTTAGAAAATCTTAGCAAGAATGATTCATCTTGCAGAAAGATGTGTAGACTGAGTATTTGTAAGAAACTATTGTCCATAATTCACTAAGAACTTCTAAGTGCCTCTATCTCTGTATTATGTAGTAATGAAGAGAGGCAAAGGGATGTATTTAACTTTCTGAATTTACCAGAATGAAGAAGAAGAATGCGTGAGAATCAGTTCAACAAATCTCAATTCTCAAATTCTTCATGTGTTGATGCATGCACAAGCATCCACAGGCTGCAATCAAGTCAACAACGTTGAACATCTTTCCTGGGCCAAAACTATGGCAATGCTGACACAGTTGCATCCTTATCAGCAACTAAATCTGTTAAGAAAATGCAGCATAAACATTGATATTCAGTTTCGTTGAGTTAAGGAAAGTTTGATTCATTTTCCACACGGATGAAAATAACTTTGTTCTTTTATTGCTTCAATGTACAATAAATTGGATTAAATCTGTAAAGTTTTGTGTGTTAAGGATGGATGACAGCAACTAATTAACCTATGAGTTTTGTCTTAGCCCAATTTGTCAATTTATGAATTTCATAACATAGCATATTGATACGTTGACTTTTCTAACTGGTGAAAAAAAAAATTTGTAGAACTCTGGAATATTTTTATGTAGTTTTTTGAAGTTGGACTAACTTCAGAGGAGTTTTGAGACATTCTTCTCTCAAAATAATATCTATCCTTCTTAAATTTTCTTTTCTCTTCTTTGGATTTTCTCTTAAAGTCATCAAACTCTTTATTTCTCCTTCCTTTATGTATAGTTCTACTTTCAATTACTCATTTGCTAGCTTGAAGAGGAGAAAGAAAAGAAATGTTTTTGACATTGTATCTAAAAATAGTGAAAAAAAAAACTAAACAAACATAAAATTAGAAGAAAAAAAAAAGATTAAGTATATTTTTAGTTTCTAAACTTTGATCCAAAATTGAAATTCATTCCTGTTTAAAATTTCAATATATTCTAATCTCTAAACTTTAAAAATGAATGATTGTAGTTATTTTAATTCAATTACGTTAACTTTTTTTAGGTATCGAGCGTATTTTCCAGCAGATATTGAATCGACTGTATTTCCCAACAGATATTGAATCGAGAATTTGTTAAATGGTGTAAACAACTCAAATATTATCATGAAACGCGTTCCAGACACGTAAAATAAAAAAAGTTAACCTAATTGGATTAAAAGGACTATATTCATTCATTCTTAAAATTTAGGAAACAAAATATATCGAAATTTCAGATAAAGACAAATTTTAATTTTGGATCAAAGTTTAGAGTCTAAAATCGTACTTTACCCCAAAAAAATATTATCCTCACAAGTCTCTTCTCCTTAATTATTTAAGAAAGGAAGGTTCACTCATATTCACTTACATACTTAACATGAAGATTTTAAAATGTAAATTATTAAACAAGTATCAAGTTGAAAGGACACTTCTATAAAAGATCTTAAAATGTTCAAGAAAACACATTTTAAATATATGACTCAAATCAAGAATATATAATATGAAAAAGATAACCACGTGCTAAATATATGTCTCAAATCAAGAAAATAAATAATTTGAAAAAGAAAACACAGTCAAAATATGACTCAAATTAAGAAAGTAAAGGAAAGTAATTGTAATAAGTGAACAAAATTATTAAAAAATTGTGACAATATGAATTAACAATGGAATTGGCAATGAAAGTTAAAACTAGAAATGGAATTAAACTAATGATGAAATTTGTTCCGAAAAATAGACACCAAATTCAAGTTAGTGACAAATTCATGAGAAGTAACTGATTTAAACAAAAATTTAAATTCAAGTCATGTTTCATATAAATTTATATAATAACTTTATCTGATTATGACAAAATGATAATAGATGTCTAATAAAAAACTAGGAAAAACATATTATTTTGGATAAATTTTCACTAAACAAGACAAAGAAGATACCATAATCTCTATTACCACATTTATATATAAATATGCATTAAATATTTGCTTTAAGTTTTATATGCATTTTAAATATTAAAAACCTATAAATTTATGTTTTATTTTAGTTTTCGATATCATAGAATTATAATATTATACTTTTAATGTTACTTTGTATATTTATTCAATTATTACAATACTTCTATTAATTTAATTTCAGTTCTATCATATATCTATAAACAATTCAACACCTTATTTAATGAATAATTTTATTACTGTTAAAAGCATTGTTATTATCGGAGCCTGTGAGACCACACTTCACCATATTCCGCAAGAACGTCCTTCTAGGCATGCTCATCTCCACAATAATAATAAATATAGAAGAATATGCTGAATAATATATTATTAAAGATACTCCCATTAATAATAAAGAATAGAGGATTTTTTTTTATTTTTATTTTCACCCGGTTACGCAACTTTATTTATTTATTTTTTCTATTTTTTGCGTGAATATCATGGCTCTGTTTTGGGACCTCCACTTGTTGGTGTTTTATGTGTTAAAAGAGTGAGGGTGATGGTTCAGAGCTTTTGGTTTATTTTTGTTATTCCAATTATGCCCTCTTTCTGAAGATTGATTCTAAAATGGAAAGGAATTAAAGTTCAAAAGGGTGAAGAGTTTGTGCTATAGTAGTAATCACCTACCCCTTTTCTTCTTATCCATTCTCAGGATTCTATTATATTATTTACACTAAAAAAATTCAGTTTTGGAATAAATCTAAAAAGCTTTCCCAATTATATATTCTAGAATAATCTATTTGAAAATATATTTTAAATGAGAAAGAATGGGAATGAAAAAGAAAAAAAAAGTGACATGACCTAAGGTACATCTAGTGCTGTAGTATTCATTACTTTACATTTTCTTGAGGATCTACAAAAATGGGAAACTTACTTTAAAGTATTAAATAATCTAGTTTGTTATCGAAAAAAAATTAAGAGATAATATTAATACATACTTATACAATATTATAAATAAGTTATAAAGCAAAAATTTATTCTTTTCCATTTAACGTATATACTTTTATACCCATTTATTTAAAAAAAAAACAATGAAATCTTTTATTCAAACATTTAAAATAGAAACAAAGATAAGTATTGGTAATTTTTTTAATTAAATATATATTTTTTCCAATGAAAAACCTTTGTTTTTTTTTTCAATAATAGTTTTGGCAAAGAGGGAATTTCTATCATCTATATATAAAGGTTATATGAGACCTTCATTAATATAATTATTATAATTCTTTGAATTAAAAAAATTGGATAAATACAGGTCGTACACTAATTAAATTATCCAAAGAATGAGAAAAGGCATGAAGCTGTAGATTACTATATTTTGTATCATGCACTTTATGCGAAGCCAATTGAATAAGAAGAGTTGCATGAACTTTTTAACCCTCTGGCAAATTTATTAATCGGCATAGTTTACAATTACAGCACATCACACAGTGCCATGAATATGATTTTACACAGTTTATCTGTCACAAACAATGGAGTGCTCAACAAAGCACAGTCCAACAATCATAGTTTTAGCTTCATACAAGAAAAGGAATTAACATAACATGCATTTACGTAATATATATGCAACTTTGGTTGATTGATTCTGATGATGTTGATGTTGATCCTCATGCAGAGGAACATTCTGGAGGGAGCCCTTGTGGAAAACGTCTGATATCAGTGCAGTAGTTGTAAACCATGTAGTTCTTCTGAACCAAACGAAGCTTGGCTTGCCCCGTGGCATCCAGTGATTGGCCAGAGGAGGAAGAACATGAAGAAGAACCTGAAGAAGACCAAACACAAGCTTCTGCATTGAAGTTTCTGTATGAGGCCGTGAATGGGGCCTGGCTCCAATCCGTTTTCACAAGCCCACCTCTCGTGGCCCAATCCTCAGCATCCCACAAGCTTGAGTATATTCTCATGGGTTGGTTCTTGGGGAATGGAACACCCTTTGTCTCCAAATTCCTGAACTCCCTTATTGGTGTTCCATCCACAGAAAATCTGTTACATGAAATCAGAGAGAAAAGGTTAATTTTTTATGAGTAAATAGCCAAATTGATGTGTGAAAGATGAAAAATTTACAAGAAAAAACTGCATTTTTACTGGTTTTGTTTTCTTACATGATGCTTGCAGGATTCCATTGGACCGAGTATGTGTGAAAGTACTTGGTGGGGTCAAACCAGAGATGGAACTGTTGTTCTCTATTCCCTTTGCCTTGGCTGAATACGTTGGTGTGAAGAGTGTAAGGATCACCACTCAAGTTGCCCAAAAATTCGAAGTCTATTTCATCATGAGTAGGTCCCAGAGAAGATAGCTGCATCAATCACAAAGCAACACCATTTATTTTTGTTTCACAACATTTCATGCTAAACAACTTTCCTACATTAATTCCATCACACTAATTATTGCTTCATGTTATCATGCACTGCCACGTTCTAATTTCTTTAATGTTTGATTGATGTGTTTATCTGCACAAGAGAGTGCAAATTTTTTCTGTGTTCAAAACAAAACCATGAAAGGCTGAACCAGTTGGATTGGAGTGAATGAATAACTTACATAATAGGCTGTGACAGTGCCAGCTGAATTTCCAGGCACGAGTTTGAGCTGCATGTCGATTTTTCCAAACAAGTATTCATTTTTGGAACGAAAGCCAGAGCCAGAAGCCTTGTCTAGGGAGAGAGTAAGAAGGTTTCCATTTTCAAGGATTTTGGCACGACCACCACCCCATGTTAATTCAAAGTCTTGGAGGAAGCTACCGGCGGTGGCTGCCACCACAAAGGTGGCTACCACCACCGCAAGAAACCCAATATTTTTCATCTCAACCAAAGTGGTGGTGATGATGATCGTTAATTGGTTAGTTTTTGAGAGGGAAAAATAGATATGCCAAGAGAAGTATTTGGTGAAAGTGGTGCATGAAAGTCAAGTTTTGAAGGTATTTATAGAGGCCAAGAGTGTTGATAAGAAGCAATTATTAATGTAAAGGGTGATTGGATTTGAAAGTGGAGGAAGTGGTTGTGAGAAAAGGAAAATCATCTAACTTCAATGGTAGATGATTATAGTGTTGTTCTTTTTATGTATTAGCCAAATATGTTGATTATATATGATATTATTACTTGGGTAATTTTTTGTTTTTTTAAAGCTAATTAAACAATGTTTAATTAATAAAGTTTATAATATGTTAATTATGGAGAGATAAAAATTGTGAAGAAATGGTATTGTTGGTTGACTTGGCAAGGTGAGAGATGGGACCATGACAGCTAAGGAGGGATAATATCCAAGTGCAGTCTCATCAATTTAGGTTCTCACTTTTTAACTAATTGTTAATATGTTATTTGTGTGTGGTTGTATGAGGTTATAACTATTGGTTTTCAATATCCAAACATCAAATCAGAAATGGCTTCATGCATCAAATCAAATTGGCTGCTGTCTAATCTTTTGTTGTTATGTATAATAACAATAATAATCTTCTCCACAGTCAATTGTTTCATGAATCAATCTATTATTACTACCTCCTCCCCATACCCTATACAACCTATTCTGATAAACATCATTGTTTTTTTATGTAGTTGGAGACTATGTATGTATCCTTTTCTATAATCATATCCTAAAACTCAATTGCACTCGTGTTTTCTATGGCTTCAGATTTTCCTAACAAAAACTTTAAACAAACTAATTTCTATCTTCAAAAGATACAATTGCATATCTATTGTTATTTTTTATTTTTTTCTGAAAAGTATTAGTCTTTTTGAAAACAATTAAAAAACGCCATTTTTATTTACCAAACACGACTGTTTCTTAAGGTAAGAATTTCAGCTGCTGGAACTAATTGTGTTTATGTTACCTTCTGTCAAAAAATCGATGAAAATTTAGTTCTACAATATCGAATTGATTTTTCTATTGTTAAGAAATATTTTTAAAAACGTATTACTATAGATTAACAAATTTTATTTAATTGTAAAATTTTTAAAATATATATATATATATATATATATATATATATATATATATATTTGATTTATATCTATGTATATGCAGATATATTATATTTATAAATAGCATTGTAAAAATAGTTTAATATTAATAAAAATAGAACTTAAATTTTTTTAAGTTTATATGGATTATTGTTATTATATGGATTAAGAGAGTGATGTGTGCAGTGTGTGAAATGGTAAAATAAATGACAGCTTGATTGAGAGGAATGTGTGGGATACATTAAGTCTTATATTAGTATTTGTGATTTATGTAATTAATTTGAGTTAAATACGTTTTTGGTTCCTTAAGGTTTGAGTTTAAGTGAATTTTGGAATTAATCTCTCTTCGAAATTTTATACCAATTTAGTCATTCATTTATAGAAATGCGAGAATTTAGTCCTTCTTAGTAAATTTTGTTAAATTTATTTGACATTTTAAACTCATTTTATGATAATATTTGAGTTAACATTGAAGCGAAAATATGTCAAACGATGTAAATAATTCAAATACTATCATGAAATGTGCTTGAAACATCAGGTAAACTTAACAAAATTGGATTAAAATGACTAAGTTCACACATTTTTAAAGATGAATGACTAAATTAGTCAAAAGTGTTAAAGTAACACTAATTCCAAATTTCACTGAAACTCGAGTACCAAAAACATATTTAACTCTTAATATTTTATATTAAAGTTCTTTGCGTTTAAATATTATGAATGCTTTGTTCCAAAATATAGGTCTTACACTGGTCAAGTGTTGCTTTCATCTAAAGCTGGCTGTGATTCGTCACCATTCATCACAGCTGAATAAGATTGTATAATAGCTAACCCTAATCTGGACTTAATGCAGTGTGAGCCTATTCGAATTGCATGGATTTACATAAAATTAATTAGGGATTCCCCACCATAAACAAACTTGGGGTCACCTATTCCATCAACACCTTAATAAAATTCAGTCTGAAATTTTAGTTAAAGAGAAAGAGTCTGAAATTATTCATTCATGTTTCGCATCAGACATCAAAATCAGTGTCTTTCATTTAGACCACTCGGTTTTGCAGATTAATTGGATGACAACCACAGTACACCATGCACATTGGTTCCTTTCAACTCATTATTTTTTCAACTCTGATTGTGTTCATCTTAATTGCAGCTATCAACTTTTTTTATCTATTTAATTTAACCGATAATTGTGTGTTAATTATTACGCTAACACGTTAGTGCTAACAAATAATCATAGATATTGCATCAAACTTTGTTTACACAAATAAAAGCTTAAATTTTTGTAATAGCATAAAACTATAAGAATAATATATATACTTGCTTTTTGAGAAAGTGACGCAATGTTGGTTCCAAAGGGTGTTTGGTGAAGGGTCATTTTAAAACTGTGGTTAGTGTTTATCTTTGGTGTGTAGATTAGGTTTAAATATGGTGCAATTATTGTTGTAACGATCAAAGAATGCATGCATTTATATATAAGGATTAGGGATTAGGCATGGGATAAAATGCTGTCTAGAATGATTGTGTACATGTAACAAATCAAAAGCAATCAATCACTTTCCACCACCAAGATGAAGTTATTCTTCTTCAATCATTTTGGGTCTAGTTTTTCATATAAATAATAATTTTTCATCAAAGACTTAAATTTAAATTTGATTCCAACATTATTTATCATTTTTTTACAAACTAAGGTGTCACTTTCATAAGAATAATGCCTCCATAACAAAAGAAGCAACACCTCTGCTGGACTTATCATGATTCCAAGTTTCAAAGTATATATTATATACTTTTTCGTAAAAAAAGACGTGCACTCTATTCCAAGCAAAAATGAAAATCCCATATTATATATGTATATATACTTTAAAAGATAAGTTACTATGTATTGTTAATATTAAATATTCACTGCAATCTCATGAAATGAAAAATAACCAACCATGTTATTTTACGTAAACAATTAAAGATGATTTACAGTGAAATCTCGGTGTCTTTCATTGCACAAGTGAGATTTCTTCTATTAGCTCCATGCATTATTTTTAAAACATGTTTATTTTCAAATGATGGAAGTTTTCTTGGAGGGTGTGACTTTCTGTTCCTATCTCTTCTTTGGTTTAGTATATTCAAATTTCAATTCTTATTTTTGAAATTCCGAAATTGCGTTAAGGAAATACATTTTTTTTTATCATTTTAAAAATGAAAATATTTAAATTGTGGCTAGAATATTTCCAACCATTAGATATATTTAGATTTTAAGTGATGGCTTGAATTTCATGAGGTGTAGATTACTCCAACAATGTGCTACTTGTTTTTATCGCCATATTCCTTCATTTAATTTAATTAACATAGAAGAAACATAAAGTTGTCATGAGAAAAATTGTACTACTTGATAATGTTAGTATGAGTCCTTTTTATAGACTTAACTTTTGTTCTTAGTGGAAGAGACAGTTCAACCACAGTGAATGTAATTGTTTGTTACACCTTCAATTGTGTGTCCTTTGTAATGTCACAAGAGTCAAAAACAGAGGATGTTTTAAACTTGTTGGGCTTCAAATGAAACTTGGGGTAAGTCTCAAAGTTGTTTATGTTCTTCTGAGGTATTCTAATTTTTTTTCAACTCTTGTAAAAAATATATTAAAAAACATGTGTTCAAGAGTCCTATGTAACCAATCATTGGCATATTTCTGGCCGAATGAATCACTTTCGCCTTGTTTTCGATCTATTCTATGGGACATTCTTTGAATACTTCTCCCTTCTTCTGTCACATATTTGAAGTGTCAATCTCTTTCTGTTTTCTCAACATAAAGTACAAATTAATAAATAAAATAACACAAAGCAAGAAAAAATTAATGCCAGAAATTAGTGGTTGTTGCCAGTGCTATTGTTGTTGACTTTCATTCATATTTTTTGCCAATGTCTACTTCATGGCTGTGAGGTGAGGTTGAAATTGAACCACAGAAAGCTTCCTTTCTTTCTCCAAGAATGTCTCCCAGAATACTCCAAGGTTTCGTTTTCTCAATTTGTGTCTGCACAATTGCCACAGTGGGTCAAACTTGTTTTTGTTATAGCAATATTGCAAATTCATGCATCATAACTTGAGCATACATACATTTTGATCACCCATCAAAACTAGAATGCTTCAGGAATATTTAGTAGCATTGAATTGAATCAATTTGAAAACCACATGACATGACCCAGTAAATTGTTAAATGGGCACCAACTAATTTCATAAATTTGAACAAAACTGAACATTGTAACTACTTCAAATAAGGTTTTGGTAGAACTTCTTAGATGTATCTTCTTTCATTTTACCAAGTCTTGAACATAGATCATGAATCATGTGATCTTTAATAAAGTTTGTGATTGATTGCAACAGAAGCTTCACCTTCTACCAAGCCAGAGCACAAATCTGGAGGAACATTGTTTTACTTCCTAGGAGGAATTGTTGTGCTAGCCATAGTGTTGATTTTTTTTTACGTACTTGTACTTCGGAAGCGTATCAAACGGTCACCACAGGGTATGACAGAACAGAAAGGTAGTTTGAGAGATGAGAAAAATCATCATAAGTGAAACCACAACACTAATGTCAAAATCTTTGAGACCTTGCAATTTGTTTACTATTCGTGTTTATGATTATCCTATGAATAAATGTTTGTGTTTGTGCTTGATTAGAGATTCGAAAACACATAGAATCAGCAGATATGATGAAGATGATATTTTCATCTAATCAACAGTCAGGTAACTCTAAAAGAGGATTGCATGGTCAATCAAATATCTTGTATATATTGAAGGTAATGATTTCAACATGTACACAGGGTCCAAGGAGTTCTTTAGTGGGAACCTTAGGACAATTAACTGCTTTGACTACCAGACATTGAAGAATGCAACCATGAATTTCCATGCAGATAATTTTCTTGGAAGTGGTGGATTTGGACCTGTTTACAAGGTATAAACATTATATCTAGTAGGAATCTTGATTTAATAGAAAATTTTATTTTTATGATGGAATTGGTTACACAGATCACAGGATACTATTGGATTTGGTTAAAAATTGAATTTTGTAAGATGACATTAACTATGAAGTGTCTCTGGATTCATAACACCCCAGAAAGAAAAAAAAAATAAAAATAAGACAAATGTTAAGGATTGGATATTCCCATAACTAGCATAATGTTAAGGATCGAAGATGATACCAATTTAAAAAGATAAACTTTAAGACTAACTCGATATGTTCATCTTTAACCTGTAGTTATGTTTTGTCAGGGAAAGTTGGCAGATGGAAGAGTGATTGCAGTTAAGAAATTGTCTCTCAACAAGTCTCAACAGGGAGAAAAAGAATTTCTGGTAGAGGTGAGAACAATCACTAGTATCCAACACAAAAATCTGGTTCGTCTTCTTGGATACTGCATAGATGGACCGCAAAGGATACTTGTCTATGAATACATGAAAAACAGAAGTTTGGACCTCTTTATTCATGGTATCCTTTCTTTCTGAATCCTCTTTGGTCCTTTTTAATTATGAACAATTACTGGTGTGAAACTTTATCTGGTAAATTTGTCATTCTAGTGCACATAAAAGTCTTAATATAGTTCTACACAAGGACAATGCAGTTCCAAAACTTGTACAAATTCACCAATGACAGCAACTTTTATAGTAAAATTATAATAAAACATGTATGAACATATTTTACTCTCTCTAATATTATCAACTTTGCACCATATATGAATACCTACATTGATGAATAAGCTACCAGAATTTTAATTAAGTCTAATAAAGATCTCATTCTAACTTTGGGAGTAACACTTACAGTAATGAAGGGTATAAGAGAACACAAGTTAAATTAGTCAAAATGCATTTACAAGGCTCAATCTCATTAATTTAGGGTGTTTTAATCAGCATTTACCTTGAGAAACTTTGGTCTAATCATCATTATCAACTATCACTTTCATTCTAGTTCTTATATAGAATTATTTCTGTAGTGGAATATTCATATAGTGGACACCTAAACCACTGTTTGATGAATGTTTGAAGGAGCTTAGGATTGTATTGATGGAACAATTCTTTCTTTTCCTGCTTCTTGAATACAGAAAACAGTGATCAATTTCTGAATTGGAGAACTAGATTCCAAATTATTCTGGGAGTAGCCAGAGGACTACAATACCTTCACGAGGATTCACACCAAAGAATTGTTCACCGAGACATCAAAGCAAGCAACATTCTTCTTGATGACAAGTTTCAGCCAAAGATTGGGGACTTTGGGCTAGCAAGATTTTTCCCGGAAGACCAAGCTTATCTTAGCACACAGTTCGCTGGAACACTGTATGTCATTTATGGAAACAAATCAAAACGATATCCTTATATTATTATAGAATGATATTTCACTGTATTCACTGAATAAAAATTGCTATACACCTTTATTAGTTCATCATATGGTTCAGAGCAATTCCACCATCATTATGATTTTATTGCTGCCAACTACCCGTCTGCAAAAGCAGTGTTTTCTGCAGAGAACTTTTAATGTTTCCACACATTTCAACACCATCATATCTAGCAGCATATCATTAAAGTCGTCATCTCTGATACTATTTGAGGTGATTGGATGAAGTACATGAACATTAAATTCCTTTTGTTACGACATCAATGCTATTATACTTTATGTATAAAATGATTATTGTAGTTTTTTTTAAAGAAAACAGGATGTTTGACAAATGTTCCTATCATTGTATTGTAACTTTTGTTTGTCACTTGAAACATCTTCAGTTGCCAAACAGCTTAAGCTAAGATATTTCCATTGATAAATGTCATTTTTGTTGTTTTTTTTTTTACTTTTTGGACAGAGGTTACACTGCTCCTGAATATGCCATTAGAGGGGAATTATCAGAAAAAGCAGATATCTATAGTTTTGGAGTTCTCTTGCTTGAGATAATCTGTTGCAGGAAAAACACAGACCACACTTTGGCATCAGAAATGCAGTACCTCCCTGAATATGTAAGTTCCAACATTTCCAAATACATGTTTCTCTATTGTTAGCACCACAATCTGTTTTCTATGTGCTGCATGTAACATAAATTAATTAATTTGATGATACTAGGCATGGAAACTGTACGAGAATGAAAGGATATTAGACATTGTAGATCCGAAGCTGCGAGAACATGGATTGGTAGAAAAGGATGTTATGCAAGCAATACACGTGGCTTTCTTATGTCTGCAGCCTGATGCACATTTGAGGCCTCCCATGTCAGAGATTGTGGCATTGTTGACATTCAAAATTGAAATGGTGACAACACCAATGAGGCCAGCATTTCTGGATCGAGGAGCAAGAAATGATGATGATGATGAGAAAGAACACAAGGGTTTAACATCTCCCATATAACATCACTGAAATCTGTGTTCCCTACCCATATATAAGGCTATAGCCACAAATCTAAACAAAAAATTATTGGATTTGTTGGATAATTAGGGCCATGAGATCTTAAAGAAGGAGAGGAGAGAAGAGTTTAAAGAAAACTTCATAGTGTAGATTTCATTTCCTTAAGTTTCTATAGATATGGTTTATATGAGCTTTTCAGAACTATAAAATAAGAGGTTTACTTTTACTACTGTGATGAATTCAACAGTAGTTGAGTTCCATTATGTAGTTGGCTTAATAATTCTTTTATATTGGAAAATGGTCATAATCTATAACTATTTAGGCTTTTTATTAGTATTTTTATTTTGTTTAGTATATAAGTATATAAATATTTATATATTATTTTTAAATTATTATAAACATTGATATATTTTTAATAATAATAATATTTTTTTTGATAAATACCTTAATTTAATGCGATTATTATATAATACTAAATTTAAATTATAGAAATTTATTTTTTTATTAATCTTGAAAGTTTAGTATGTAATTCATTTACATATTTTAAAAGAAATATATATTTTTCATAAAATAGTTGATTATCAAAGAATATAATATGATGGTAAAAAATAAAAATTTGTCAATAATTCAAATTTATCGACAACTTACTTATGTTTAAAAATTAGTTAGTAAAATGATTATCAAAAAATTTATTAATAATTACAAATTCATTGGTAACACTGGTGCAGGGAAGGGAAATGACAGCGGTTATTTTCAGTTTTTGGCTTCGGGTCCACAACCAAGGCATATACGGCCGAGGTAAAAAGGTAGTACTTTATGCCTCGGTTACAAACCCGAGGCATATTTAATATTTACTGCCT